>JAABUS010000201.1_pt1 | contig 149785 bp, 126 predicted proteins | sample 5560161 | NCBI WGS metagenome assembly JAABUS01 (sample SAMN10711885, study PRJNA513376) | rock metagenome | isolation source: Antarctica rocks | place: Antarctica: Victoria Land, Trio Nunatak nord | collected 2016-01-04
TATAAACGGGCAGCGTGTTCATTCAAATGAGGCAGAATTAATTTGAATTTTTTGTTCAATTCTTCATCGCTAAACATAATAATTAGTTTAGGATAAATGTACTACTTATTTTTTAACAAACACTTAGCCATTCTGAAAAGACTACAAGCAGCAATAATATAGCTGCAAGGTAAACAGGGTTTGTAAGCATTCAGGTAAGGTTTATTACAATGTATAGAATTTTTTTAAAAGAAACTTTTACAGCAGATTAAATCTTTCATTTGATTGAAAAAACATGAATTTCTTTTTTAAAAAGGAAAAGAATAATAATAATAAGAATAGAATAAGGTAAAATACTATGCTAAAAAGAATTTAGAAATATTAATGATATGCCAGAACATATAAAAATGAAAAGAGTAAGGAAAAGCATTGGAAACATATGTCTAACTTTATCGCAATTATATAGAACGAACCACATGAAAAAAACACTGCTTTCCTTTGCTTTATTGATTTCTCTTACTTTCTCCTTTTCCCAGTTACGTTTGCCATCGCTTGTTGGCGACAACATGGTATTGCAGCAACAATCTTCTGTCATGCTTTGGGGATGGAGCAATCCATCGCAAAAGATAATCATTACCACTTCGTGGAATAATAAGACAGACTCAGTTGCCGGCACCAGGGATGCCAAATGGAAAATGATGGTACAAACACCTGCCGCAGGCGGGCCTTACACAATCTCTATCAAGGCTGATAACGACGCAGTAACTCTCAAAAATGTATTTATTGGCGAAGTGTGGGTTTGCTCCGGCCAGTCTAATATGGAATACAATTCTTACTACAAAGGCTCGACAGATATACAGCCGGAATTAAAAAAACCAGCTAATAATAACATCCATCTTTTTCTTGAGCCTAAAGCCACTGCCATTTACCCGCAGGACGACTGTAAAGCAAAGTGGACCATTGCAGATTCAAATTCTTTAAAATCTTTTAGCGAAGCAGCTTATTTTTTTGCACAGAGAATAAATCACGACCTGAATGTTCCTGTTGGATTGATTGAAGCCGCGTGGGGCGGCACGCCTGCAGAAACCTGGACACCTGCCGCAGTTGTAAACACAGACGAAGCATTAACAGAGGCTGCGCGAAAACAGACTCCGGCAGACTGGTGGCCGTATTGGCCCGGCTATGCTTACAATGCAATGATTTCTCCTATAACCAATTATAATATTGCAGGCGCTCTTTGGTACCAGGGCGAAGGAAATACAGCAGCGCCTTATAGCTATTCAAAACTGCTGACTGCTATGATAAAGTCGTGGCGGAATGCCTGGAATAAAGATTTTCCGTTTTATCTTGTACAGATTGCGCCATTTACCTACGGCTCAAAATATATTGGCAGTGTCATTCAGGAGCAGCAGGCAAAAGTGCTGGCGTTAGAAAACACCGGAATGGTGGTAACTACGGACATTGTGCCTGATACAACAGACATACATCCGCCTCAGAAAAAAGCGGTGGGGGACAGGCTTGCTGCGCTGGCTTTAGCTAAAACTTATCATAAAACCGGGATGACGTATGCAAGCCCGATGTACAAAAACATAAGTATGGAAGGCAACAAAGCAACTATAATCTTTGATAATGCGGATGAAGGGTTGATGATGAAAGGCTCTTCCGTCTCCCAACTATATGTAGCAGGAAACGATAAAATATTTTATCCTGCGGAAGCAAAAATAATTGGAAATAAACTGATGGTATCGAGCGATAAAGTAAAAAAACCGGTTGCTGTACGTTTTGGTTTCAGCAATGCTGCTGTTGGTAATTTGTTTTCAAAAAATGGATTGCCGGTGGCTCCTTTCCGCACGGATGATTGGGATTTGGGGATTAATTCAGCAAAATAGAAAAGAGTTAAACGAAGAAAAAAGCTAAAAGTATTCAATGCTAAGTTTTTCTTTGCGATACTTTGCGCGTTCTTTGAGTTCTTTGCGGTAAAGAAATAAACATTGAAGAGAAACTACTACACTTTTCGCATAGAAGATATTTATCTCTTTAAACTTAAATTGCTGTACTGGTCAGCAAAATATAAGATTGTTTCTTTTTTAGATAATAATGAATACTATTCTTCTTATTCCAAATATGAATTACTTGTTGGCGTAGAATGCATAAAAAGGTTTGATATAAAAGAGAACTTTTTTTCTTCATTATCCTCTTTTGTAAATGATACAAATGACTGGATTTTTGGTCATTTTAATTATGACATCAAAAATTATATCGAGGACCTTGACTCAAATAATATTGATTATATCAACTTTCCAGAGGCTTTTTTATTTGTGCCTGAAATTGTTTTTATTCTGCAAAAAAATGCACTGACTATTGGCATAATGCAAACTGATGCAAATGCAGTTTTTGAAGAAATCAACCACCAGCAAATACCTTTAAATAACCTGCCGCCGGTAAATGTAATATCGAGGATGAGCAAAGACGAATACATTCAAAACATTAAAAAATTACAACAGCATATTTTACGGGGAGAATGTTATGAAATAAATTATTGCCAGGAGTTTTTTGCAGAAAATACTTCTGTATCTCCTGCGGCGGTGTATCATCTTCTTACACAAATTTCTCCCAATCCTTTTTGTTGTTTTTACAAAATTGATGATAAATGTTTGCTTTGCGCAAGCCCGGAACGTTACCTGAAAAAAAATGGTGACAACATTATATCGCAGCCTATAAAAGGAACTGCAAAAAGAGGCGCAGATGAAAACGAAGATTTGAAAATTAAAAAAGATTTATTTAGCAATAAAAAGGAAAGAAAAGAAAATGTTATAGTAGTTGACCTTGTAAGAAACGACCTCAGCCGGATATGTAAAGAAGGCTCAGTACATGTGGAGGAACTGGGCGAAGTATACACTTTTCCCGGCGTGCACCAGATGATATCAACGGTAAAGGGAAAGCTGCAGCCTGATGCAGCTTTTGGCGACATCATCAAAGCTACTTTCCCTATGGGAAGCATGACCGGAGCGCCAAAAAAAAGAGTGATGCAACTGATAGAAAAATATGAAAAAACCAAAAGAGGTATTTACTCCGGTACGGTTGGTTATATCACACCTGAAAAAGATTTTGATTTTAACGTCGTTATCCGCAGCATTATGTACAATCAGACAAATAAGTATGTTAGTTACCAGGTTGGCAGTGCAATTACTTTTGAAAGTGATGCTGAAAGTGAATATGAAGAATGTCTTGTAAAAGCTGCCGCGATTACAAAAATATTGTCTGGTAAACTTAAGAAGTGATTATTTTCTCATGCAAAGTTACGAAGGAGCAAAGTTTTCTTTGCATCTTTATGTATCTTTTCTTTGCGTCTTTGCGTGAAAAAAGGAAGACATTTATACTATGACCGAATACATCAGCTGGAACGGGAAAATAGTCGAAAAAGATAAATTTCATATTTCACCCGATAACCGCTCATTCAGGTATGGAGACGGTTTCTTCGAGACTATGAAAATTGTAAACAATAATATTCTGCTTGCAGGTTTTCACTTTACCCGTTTTTTTTCTTCGCTGCAACTGCTTTCTTTTGATGTGCCTGTTCTTTTTACACAGGAATATTTTACAGAACAAATACAAAACCTTCTAAAAAAAAACAAGCATTCTTCTCTTGCACGGGTAAGAATGATGATATACCGGGGCAACGGCGGGTTATTTGATCCCGAAAACCACTACCCTAATTTTGTTATTCAAACCTGGCCTTTGCAGGAGACAATTAATGAGCTAAACACAAACGGTCTTGATATAGATATTTATACAGAAGCGAGAAAAGTATGTGATTCTTTCTCGATGGTTAAAAGCAATAACTACCTCAGCTATGCAATGGCAGCATTGTGGGCAAAGAAAAATAAATTGAATGATTGTGTTCTCTTAAATCCTTATAATAACATTTGCGACTCTGTCATTGCCAATATTTTTATTGTACAAAACAACCTGATAAAAACGCCGGCGATTACCCAAGGTTGTGTAAACGGCGTAGCAAGATCATACTTAATTGAATGCTGTAAAAATAATAACATCGCCATAAGTGAAACGACTATTTCTGTACAAGACATGGTGGATGCTTCGGAAGTTTTTTTAACCAATGCTGTTGCCGGTATCCGGTGGGTGAGGCAATTAGGAGAACGAATGTATAATAAACCTTTTATAGCATTAAAGCTGCATGATGATTATATGAGAAGCAGGTAATAGCATGTAATAAAAGAAATTTAATTTTTTATTGTAAATTGTGTATTTATGTTTAAGCTAAATTCGACTTCCTCAAAATGTTTTCAGTCATTTGGCTTTGAAGAATCTCTTCGTTCTGACAACCATTATCTGTGATAAAAACTGCCATCTGATGTTTATTAAATAAATCAAGATGCAACTTTTTTATTTCCAGTCAATCTTTCTATGAAAAAAATATTCATTTTTTAATTGGCTTTTAGTTCTTGTGCATTTTTGACAAGTAACAGATAGATGATTACAATGATAATTTTATTATGAGAAGAAGACAAAATGCTTTTGTAAGCATTAGATGTGTATTTATTCTGTTCCTGTTCATCCCGGTAATGGTAATGTCTCAACTGCATGCTGACTTCATTGCAACTCCTCTTTCAGGGTGCCCGCCTATGGTTATCAATTTCAAAGATACCTCAACAGGTAATCCCCAATCATGGAACTGGGACTTTGGAGACGGCAACAGTTCTGACATTCAAAATCCTACAGAAACGTTTAATAATCCCGGCAGTTATACTATAAAGCTCACAGTTAAGAATGCATTAGGCAAAGATTCATTAACAAAAAGTCAATATATAACAGTTTATGCTTTGCCTGTTCCTGCCTTTACTGCCTCTCAGACTGCCGGTTGTTTTCCACTAAAAGTAAATTTTACAGATCAAAGCCTTGCCGGTTCAGGTGCTATTACCGCCCGCGAATGGGACTTTGGGGATGGCGCTGTTTCAAACGAACAAAACCCGGTTCATACATATACACTTGGCGGAAATTTCAGGGTTATATTGAAAGTTACCAACAGTAATGGGTGCGTACAAGTAAAGACCCAACCTTCGTATATCAGGCTGCAAAACGGTGTTAAAGCCGATTTTGATTATTCTTCCGCCGCCGGCTGCAGCACGCCTACCCCTGTCACCTTTAACAATAAGTCAACCGGTGCCGGACAGCTAAGCTATAAATGGGATTTTGGTGACAGCAATACTTCTGAAGCTTTGAACCCGGTTAATAATTATCAAAATGGGGGTGTTTATACAGTAAAATTAATTGTCAGCAACAATTATGGCTGCATAGATACTCTAATAAAACCTAATGCAATCAATATTGGTTTTGTTAAGGCAGACTTTTCAAAACCTGATGCGGCTTGTGCAGGTACTGCCTTTCAGCTTACCAATACCTCTAACCCGTCTTCGTTCACAGCTACTTCATGGGACTTTGGCGACAGTACAGCTTCTGCTGGGGCAAACCCTTTAAAATCATTCGCTTTACCCGGAACTTACCCTGTAAAAATGATCACAGATTTCGGGTCATGTAAAGACTCGGTTACAAAAGAAGTTACGGTATTGCCTAAACCTGCATCGGATTTTACAGCAGCTAACACCAATGGTTGCGCTCCGCCTTTAAATGTTTCCTTTAATAATACTGCAAATGATGGTGTTTCGTATCTATGGAATTTTGGCGACAGCATCACCTCAGCTCTTCAAAATCCTGAGCATACATATCTGGCTTCGGGAAGCTATGCTGTAACCCTTATTTCGACAAATACAACCGGCTGCAGAGACACGATGGTAAAACAAAATTTTGTAAAAATAGTTCCCCCTAAAATTGCTTCTGTCGGTAATCTTCCTGTTAAAGGCTGCATTCCGGTCACCATAACTCCGGTTGCCGTTATGCGGGATAGTCTTACACCTGACACTTATCTCTGGGATTTTGGTGATGGAACAACTTCTGCAGATTCTGCACCTTCTCATACATACACCATACCCGGAAATTATAATGTAAAAGTTATTATTACGGTTTCAGGCTGTACTGATTCATTAATAATTATTAATGCAGTAAAAGCGGGCAATAAACCTGCAGCGGCTTTTACTGCGAATGTGCGTAATATATGTGCATCTGACTCAGTTGCCTTCAAAGATCTTACAACCGGTGTTACGGCTACCGAATGGCTATGGTCTTTCGGTGACGGCACCTATGCTGCCGTTCAAAATCCTGTGCATAAGTACGGCGATACGGGATATTTTAAAGTTACTTTAGTTGTTACAAATTATGGATGCAGCGATACACTTCCAATAAAGAAATACATACATGTTAAGCCTCCTGCAGCAAAGTTTGATACAGCTTTTTTATGCAGCAGTCCGCTGACAAGAAAGTTTATTGATAAATCAGCCGGAGCAACATCGTGGGCCTGGAATTTTGGAGACGGATCAAAATCTGATACTAAAACGCCTGCCCACACGTATGCAGCGCCAGGTTCTTATCCTGTCACTTTAACTGCAACTAATGGAGCTTGTACAGATTCTATAAAAAAGAATGTGATAATAATAAAAGAGCAGGGAAAGCTGCAGGCCAGCGACTCTGCAGGTTGTATTAATACCGGTATAAGCTTTACTGTAACAAATATTATCCCGGCTAATATTCGTTCTTACGCCTGGTATTTTAACGGCGTTACACAAGCTGCTGCCCCTTTCTATACTAACCCCGTTACTGTTCAGTATGCTGCCGCAGGCATAAGCAAGCCGACCGCAATTATTACAGATATATTAAATTGCCGCGATACTTTATATACTGCTGCACCCATCCCTGTTTACGGATCGAAGGCTGCTTTTAATAGTTCAGTTTCGGGAGGATGTTTAGGAAGTACAATCACTTTTAACGACTCTGCCAAAACTGACGGCATTCATCCTGTAACAAATTGGTCGTGGAATTTTGGTGACGGAAGCAGCCAAACATATACTGCCGCTCCTTTTACGCATCCCTATACTAAAGAAGGAGTATTTGGCGTTGGCCTTGCAGTAAGCGACAGTTATGGCTGCAAAGACAGCATTTTTAAGCCCGGTTTTATTACTATAGCAAAGCCCGTGGCGAGGTTCATGCAATCTGACACATTAATTTGTCCTAACACAACGATTACTTTTTATAACCAGACAAATGGCTTAAATAATACTTATCTCTGGCAGTTCGGAGATAGTACAACTTCTGCTGATATCAATCCGCTTCATACTTATTTAAACGAAGGCAGATACAAGGTTATGCTGAAAGTCATGAATAAATACGGATGCAGTGACTCTCTTATCAGTTACATCAATGTAATAAAAACTGCTGCAGATTTTTTAATGAGTGACTCCTTTATCAACTGCCCTCCGATAACCATAAACTTTACTGACAAGTCAAAAGGTTTTTCAGAACTTACCTGGGATTTCGATGATCAGGCCGTATCAGATCTTATAAACCCTTCACATATTTTTACCGCTCCCGGTATTTATATAATAAAATTAACTGCTAAAAATAATACCGGTTGTGCAGATACAGTTTCAAAAAAAATAGTGGTAAAAGGGCCAAACGGCGATTTCAATTATACGCCTATAACTATATGCGCCCCGGGCAAAGTTGATTTTAGTGCCAGCGTTCAAACAGCTGTTAAGTTTTATTGGAATTACCAGGAGGGAAATACCGACTCAACTTTACTGCCGGTCTCCTCTCATATATACACAACAGCGGGTTCTTACCTGCCCCAGATTTTAGTAGAAGACTCTGCAGGATGCAGGTTTGCTATTATAGGAAAAGATACTATTATGGTTAATAACAGCAGGACTAAAATTATTTCTGATAAAAACGTGTTATGCGATAGCGGCACTATCCATTTTTCCGACAGTACTATTTCTTCCGGCGGAAGACTGACCCGCAAATGGTCTTTTGATGATGGCACCACTTCTTCACTTAAAAGCCCTGTACACTCCTTTTCGCAACCCGGGCAATATAATGTAAAGCTGCAGGTAACCACAGAAGGCGGATGCACTGACTCTGCTTCCATGATGATTACAGTTGCCAAATCACCTGCCGCTGCTATTATTTCTGCAGACAGCGCCTGCGCATTGCAGCCTGTAATTTTTTTAGCACAGTCCGCAAGCAATCCTGCTGCTGTAAAAACCTGGAATTGGAATTTTGGAAACGGGAAAACTTCGTCCTCTCAGTTGCCTTCTGCACAAAGTTATAAGGCCGCAGGTAAGTATACTGTTTCTCTTTCCGTTACTAACACCAGCGGATGTGTTTCTTCCGTTACCAAACCTATTGTTATAAAGCCGCTTCCAGCGCTCACCGTTACCCCTGATGCTGCAATCTGCGGCGGAAGTACAATTTCCTTATCAGTATCCGGCGCCGCTTCTTACACCTGGCTAACTCCTGACAGTAATCTTAGCTGCACCAATTGTGCTGATCCCACTGCTAATCCTTCAGACAATGTTACCTATCATGTAAAAGGCACATCTGCTGCCGGTTGTTCTTCTGTGGATTCTGTTACTGTAAAAGTAGTAAAGCCTTTTAATGTTACTGTTTCCGGAGATACTGCAGTTTGTAATGGAAAGTCAGTACAGCTTACAGCACATGGTGCACCGAATTATAAATGGACTCCTTCAACCGGTTTAAGCTCGGCTTCCGTTTCCAATCCGGTTGCAAAGCCTTCTGCAACTGCTGTTTACCGCGTTATCGGTTATGATGCAAATGAGACTCTTACCTGCTTTAATGACACGGCTTCAGCGACTGTTATCGTTTATGCTAATCCGTCTGTTGACCTGGGTCCTGATAAGACCATTCCGACACGCAGTACTGCAGTGCTTACTCCAGCCATTTCAAATGATGTTGTCAATCTTCGCTGGTCTCCTGCCACGGGGCTTAGCTGTGCTGATTGTCCTAAGCCTGAGTTTATTGCAAGAAACAGCGCTTCTTACAAGTTGCGCGTCGAAAATGAACATTGCTCAGCAGAAGATGAAATAAAAATAATCGTAACGTATGATAACAGGGTTGTTATTCCAAACGCCTTCTCGCCAAACGGTGATGGTATAAATGATGTTTTTTACCCTACGGGAAATAATGCCTCTTTTGTGAAATCACTTACCATTTTTAATCGCTGGGGAAAGCAAATGTTTTCAGTTCTCAATGTCCCCGGCAACGATCCTGCTTATGGCTGGAACGGTACGTGGAAAGGTGCAGTTGCAGAGGTTGGAGTCTACTACTATATTGCAGAACTGGTCGGTGCTGATAACAAGATTAAACAATATACAGGCAATGTAACTTTATTAAAATAAAAAGCTGCCATGTTCCATTATTTTTCACAGATTAATTACTGCTTACATATTTCTCTCAGAAATTTCCTTTCCTAAATAATTTGCGACCTAATTTCGCGCCTTTAACACAAGTTTTGTTTTTATCATTATGACAGAAATTCGTGCGTCTAAAAAACCCGCTGAATCATTAATTATCGCTGCTTTTACTGCATTGTTTATAGTGTGGGGATCTACCTATTTAGGCATTATGATCGCCATTAAAACTATTCCGCCATTCTTTATGCTTGGCGCACGCTTTTTTATTGCAGGAATTATATTGTATGCATGGTGTCTTATAAAAGGTGAAAAAGCTCCTTCAGTAAAATTGTTCCGGACTATCGGTCTCGGCGGGGTTCTCATGCTGTTTGTTGGTAATGGCGCCGTTACCTGGGCAGAGCAATATTTGCCCAGCAACCTTGCCGCCATCATTGTTGCCACTATGCCGCTTTGGTTTATTTTACTCGACAAAAGACAGTGGAAATATAATTTTTCAAACAAATTAATTATTCTTGGCATCGTTACCGGTTTTACCGGAGTGCTGATGCTGTTTGCAGGAAAAGGAACCGGAAATTTGTTTGATGACAAACTGAAAATAATAAGTTTTTTCGTGCTTATTACCGGCACTATAGGATGGGCTACCGGTTCCTTATATTCAAAATATAAAGAGGTTGATGTATCTGTAACCATGAAAGCTGCAGTGCAGATGCTGACAGCCGGTATCATTGCCTTCCTGGCAGGTTTAATTTCAAATGAACAAAAAGGGTTTGTTCCGGGCAATATTTCTCTTGAATCTATATTAGCCTTGTTATACCTGATTATATTAGGATCGCTGGTTACTTATATGGCTTATATCTGGCTGCTGAGTGTGCGCCCGCCGGCTATTGTCGGCACGTATGCTTATGTAAACCCTGTTGTAGCGGTTTTCCTTGGCTGGATGCTTGCGGGAGAAGCCATTACACGGCAACAGATAATCGCCCTCATTGTAATTCTCGCCAGTGTAGTTCTTGTAAATTTTGCAAAAGAACAAAAGAAGATATTTGTACCTGAAACTGCATAATAATATTCTCATTCATGAGTTATTACCTTGGTATAGACATAGGAACCACTTCGGTTAAAGCAGTTGCTTTTTCCGACCAGGGACAAGTTGTTGCAAACTTTTCTTTTTCTTATGCTATACATCATACGCATCCCAATTGGAGTGAACAGGATCCTGACGAAATTTTTGAGGCTGTTATAAAAGGTATTAATAAAGTAGTACAAACCCTTGCAACTGATGTTTTAAAGTTTGTTTCGTTCAGTGCCGCCATGCATAGCCTGATAGCTGCAGATGACAAAGGAAATTTACTGACGCAATGTATTATATGGGCAGATAACAGGGCAGATGAAATTGCAGATAGCTTGCGCAATAGTGACAAAGGCCAGAAGTTTTATAATGTAAGCGGAGTTCCAATTCATGCAATGTCGCCTTTGTGCAAACTATTATGGTTTAAGGAAAATCAGCCTGAAATTTTTAATACCGCCTTTAAGTTTATCGGCATTAAAGAATATATTTTTCAGAAGCTTTTCGGAGAATATATTATTGATACTTCCATAGCATCAGCTACTGGTTTATTAAATTTAAAAACCCTCCAGTGGGATGAAGAAATACTAAACTACACCGGCATAACTGCTTCGCGTTTATCTCAGGTAGTTTCTGTAAAACACATTTTACATTACAACGGTAATTATCCCGGGCTTTCACTTCCCCAAAATATACCTTTTGTAATTGGCGCAAGTGATGGCGCGCTTGCCAACCTTGGTACCGGCGCTACGGGCAGCAATGCAATGGCAATAACTGTCGGCACAAGCGGAGCAGCGCGGGTAGTTATTGCTGCTCCTGAGACTGATAATCTCATGCGAACATTTTGCTACCACTTAAAAGACAATTTATATATTGCCGGGGGAGCAACCAACAACGGAGCAGTGGTTTTGCAGTGGCTGAAGGAGACACTTTTGCAAACCAATGACAATTATGAACAACTGTATGAGCAGGCGCAAACAATTGAGGCCGGCTGTGAAGGTTTATTATTTCTTCCCTATATTTTAGGCGAAAGAGCGCCTTTATGGAATTCAAATGCCAAAGGTGTATACTTCGGGCTGACTATTGAGCATACAAAAGCGCACCTGATCAGGGCTGCTATGGAAGGAGTTATTTTTAGTTTATACAGCATAGGAGAAATATTAACAGAGAACAAAGAAATAACGGAAATTCATGCTTCCGGTGGCTTTACCAAAAGTACTTTGTGGCTGCAGATACTGGCCGATGTTTTTAATATAAAAGCGCTGGTGCCGCCCGCGGTTGAAAGTACTGCCTTCGGCGCAGTGATCCTTGGTGCAGAAGCGTTAAGCCTCAAAACAGACTTTCAGAATCAAACTTCAGCCGCATATATTCCTATTTCCAAACACCATGAAATATATACAAAATGTTTCGGGAAATTTGAAAAGTTATATGTACTTTTAAAAGGAGAAATGGTGCATGAAGCCCCGACCATGAAGGGAGCAGAGAGCCCCATAACATCAGCTTTGTAAATTATAGACCGGTATTTTAGCTCCCTTTAGGGTTGGGGCTTTCCATCACTTTTTTCCATAATTCGGGGATACGTTTAATCCAGATAAATTCTTTCTTTTTGGTAAGAGCATCTTCTGCCGGCGAACCGAAAAATACTTTACCATCTTCAATGTCTTTGCCTACGCCGCTTTGCGCAAGCACCGTTGCATTTGCACCGATAGTAAGCGTTTTGCTTACACCCACTTGTCCCCACAGTGTAACGCCGTCTTTGAGCGTTGTTCCTCCTGCAACAGCAACCTGGGCAGCAAATAAACAATTCTTTCCGATTATTACATCGTGGCCTATGTGTACCATGTTATCCATTTTAGTGCCGGCGCCTATTCTTGTTTCGGCTGTTACGCCTCTGTCAATGGTACAGCCTGCGCCTATCTCTGCAAAATCTTCTATCACGACATTGCCGCAGCTCGGCATTTTTTTATACCATACTTCACGGTTCTTTTTTGTGTTGTAATAAAATGCGTCGCTGCCTATAACGGAGCCTGCTTGTATTATAACGTCGTTACCAATAATTGTATAATCAAGAATGGCAACATTGGGGTATATAATACAATTTTTGCCGATAGTAACATGGTTACCGATAAATACATTAGGCATAATAACGGATCCTTCTCCTATAATTGCCGTCTCGCTTACCGGTTTTCCAGCCGGGGCATAAGGTCTGAAATGTTGTACAATTTTTACATACGCTTCAAAAGGTTCGTTGACAACTAACAATGTTTTTCCTTCAGGTATTACTGCTTCTTTTGTATTGATAATGATACACGCGGCAGCGCTGTTCAAACATTTATCATAGTATTTAGGATGATCAACAAAGCATACATCTCCGTTTTCCACGCGATGAATTTCATTAATGCCTGATACCGGCGCCGTAGAATTTCCCAACACTTCAGCGCCAATTAAATCAGCTATCCATTTGACGGAAACAGAAGAAGTAAACTTCATAGCCTTTTATTTTTTGTAAAGGTAATCTTCAGCAAAGGCAAAGTTTTTTTTGTTAATAGCAATTGAAAAAAGATTTATCTGCTGTTACAAAACATTTTAATAACTGCTCTTTCTTATGCTTCAATCAATATTGATTTTACTATGAAAAAAACAGTTTAAAGAGAAATAGAATCAGTGTTTTTTTACCTGTAAAAAAATAATTTACATTCTTATAAAACCGGCTTTACTTTTCCCTTTTTTTTTAAAATTTTTTCTTCTGTTCTATTTATCTGTTTATTACTGATTATTAAACAAAAACAAGCAAGAAAAAAATAAGAATACTATAAATAATCAGAATAATAAAATCAGCAGAAGACTAATTATCAATGGTTTACAACCTAATATTTGTTTGATATTTTTTAATAAAAGAATTGATAATTACCATGTTCGGATGGTGTTATATTATAACCTTATCAACATAAAAAATAAAAATGTTGATAAAATTGTGAAAGAAATTTTTTGCATTAGAAAAAACAATTTTTAATATTGTGTAAGGAAATTTATTTCCTGGTACTTACTAACCCATTCTTATAGTAAAGCCTGGTTAAAAACCGGGCTTTTTTTATGTTGTAATGCACAGATATTTTATCATTTATAAGCCTTGTAAAGTACTCAGCCAGTTCTCTCCGCATCAAGGTAAAGAAACCTTAAACAATCATTTTCATGTTCCTGAAGATGTATATCCGGTTGGCAGGTTAGATTATGACAGCGAAGGTTTGCTGATATTAACAAATGATACTAAGCTAAATCATCTTTTGCTTAATCCGCAATACAAACATGAACGCGAATATTGGGTACAGGCAGAAGGAAGCATAACTGAAGAAGAAATACATACTTTACAAAATGGAGTCGTTATTTCAATAGATGGAAAAGAGCACAAAACATTGCCTTGCAAAGCTTTTATATTTATACAATCGCCTTTGGTTGCTGAAAGAAATCCGCCGATAAGGTACAGAAAAAACATTCCTGTTAGCTGGATCAGCATGACTCTCACGGAAGGAAAAAACAGGCAGGTAAGAAGAATGACTGCAAAGGTTGGCTACCCGACATTGAGACTTATAAGATATCGGATTGAAAAGTTAACATTGCAAAATATGCAGCCGGGAAATATAAAAGAATTGACAGAGAAAGAAATGTATCAGGCATTATTCAGTTAGAAGTTGACAGATGATTGATGACAGAAAAAATATTTCTTTTATACATTCTCACAAATTATTATTTGGTTGCAGCAAATGCTAATATTCCCTTTAGGGTCAGGGCTTATTTTACAACTCTTCCTTTCCACGAATACTTTCCAAACTTGCCTAACCATCCGGCAATAATGGTGTAAAAAATATGGAAAGGCTGCATTACCGGAAACCACCATAATAATTTTTCTTCTTTAAAAAACCTTGCAACCGGAAACATAAATCTCAGCTCAATCATTGTTTTGGCAACCATCATCGCTAACCAATAATACCACAGGTTTTTATACCAAAATACTGCGACCGGTATAATAATAAACGACAGGTTAAAAAGGTAAATAAATACAAGAACAGCCAATATTCTTTTATCATCAAACTTGTCGGCTTTACTTGCCCATCGTATTCTTTGATTGATGAAATCTTTCCATGTTCGCATGGGAGGTGTTTGTACAATTGAGTCTTGTGAAAACAAGAAATAAACCTGCTTTTTAAAGCGTACAAATATTTTATGCATCAGCAGCATATCATCGCCGCTGGCAATGTTGTCTATACCTTTAAAACCATTTACCGCATAAAAAACGTTTTTATTATAAGCAAGATTTGCACCATTGCACATGCTGTGAAAACCATGATGAACAGAAGCTGCGGTAATACCCTGCAGACTCATAAAATCGAGGCATTGAAAAATGGAAACAAATGAACCTGTGTTTATAAATTTTACAGGTGCAGCTACAAAAACAGAATCGTGTTGCTCTATGAAGTTGTTAAAGTTTTGAAGCCAGTTTTTAGTAACCATACAATCTGCATCTGTCGTTACGATCCAGTCGCCTTTTGACATTTCTATGGCAAGTTCTATTGCTTTTTTCTTATAGCTGTTCAACTGCTTGTCAGGCAAAACTTTTCCAAGCTGCAGCAGGCGAAGATTTGAAAATTTTTTTTGTAATTGCTGAATAATAGTTGCTGTATTATCTGTTGAGTAGTCGTCGGCAACAATTACTTCATACAAATGATCAGGATAGTTTTGAGCAAGCACTGTTTCGAGACATTTTTCTATTTGGTCTTCTTCATTACGCGCAGGAATAATGACTGTAAAAGATATGTGCGGCGGTATGGCTGATGAAGATGTGAATGGCTGTATTTTCAAAAACCACCTGCGGTAGTTTTCAATAAGAATAGCATGACAGACAAGCAGCGCTGCAATAAAAATCAGGATAAAAACCATTACGGCAAAGAAAACAAGAATTAATCATTTATCAATTGTACTATTTTATCAACGTGCGCTTCGCTTAATAAATGATGACCTGTCTCAATTATTTTTACTGACACAAATTCTTCCATTCCTTCTCTGAATTTTTCACCGCCTGCATAAGGTATTACTTTGTCAAACCTGCCAAACATCATTTTTACAGGTATTTTGTATTTTCTTATAAAGCGCTTCAGTTTAGTAAGAGACGGCTTAAACTTTCGCATCGAAATATATTTGTGATAAAACATTAACCGGTGTTCATCATCATCAAGATAATAGCGAACAAAATCAGCAAGATTAGTATGAACTATATTTCTTTTTTCTGCTTTATTCAAAATCCACTCAATCCATTTAGTATGGTGCATAGTGTAGTTGGCAGCCTTGTTGCCCAGCCATGTATCGCTTACTAAATATCTCCAGAAATTAGTTTGCAAACCGTCTGGTGCAAGCAGTACCAAACGCTCTACCTGTGAGGGCATAAGCTGTGTCAGGTACAGTGCAACACGTCCGCCCATGCTGAAACCTAAAAGGCTGAACTTACTGTTTTCTGTATGCAGGTTGCTTCTTATTTGCTGCAGAATGTGCTGCAGATATTCTGGTTTTACAACGGTCTCATCTTTCCATTCGGTACGGCCGTGAAAAGGAATGTCAATGGCAATGATTGTAAAGATGCTTCCCAGCCTTTTTTCCAAAATATAAAAAGTATCGCTTTCTCTTCCATATCCGTGGAAACAAAATAACAAACGCAGTCCGTTTCCAAACAGCCGGTAATGTATCCTCGAATTTTTAAATGCTGTGTAATGACTTTGCATGAACGCTCCCGGAGGTTTTATGAATTATGACAAAAAAGATACCTTAAATTTAAAGGTGCTTTCTGAACCACCAAGGCACGAAGTCGCCAAGCTGCACTAAGAGCTTTGTGTTTCTTGTGCTTCTGGTGTCCTGGTTGTTCAAACAAAAAAATAAGCTGAAAAGATGTGCAGACGAAAAAAAAATTCCTAACTTCGAAATTAGTTGCATAACTAACTATATGCCTGACAACGCGTTTAAAAGGGGAGAGCTGTACAGCTTTATAACAGGAATGGCATCTACGGCTTTGGCAAGAAGGCTGCAGAAAAATTTTAAGCAGGCAGGCATCGAAATAACGATTGAGCAATGGAGCGTATTATATCACCTGTGGAAAGAAGACGGGCTTAGCCAGCAGGAATTGTGCAGCCGCAGCTTCAGGGATAAACCGAGCATAACGAGATTGGTTGACAACCTTGAAAAGCTGAAGCTGGTAAAAAGAGTGCCGGCAAAAGAAGACAAGCGCATAAATCTTGTTTTTTTATCAAAAGCTGCGCAAAGCCTGCAGGAAGAAACAATGAGCATGGCCGACCAGACGCTCAACGAAGCTTTGGAAGCAGTAAGCAAAGATGATATTGAAGTTTGTAAGGCAGTATTGCAAAAAGTATATGATAATTTAAGCCCCAGCCCCTAAAGGGGAATTTTTAATAATTTTAATAGCTCCCTTTAGGGCGGGCGGGTGGTAAAACGGTAATTATGGAAACGTTACAACAAACAACTGTTTTAAAAGGAGGAGAATGGCTGGTTAAGGAAAGCTCGCCTGCAGATATTTTTATACCGGAAGAATATACCGAAGAGCAGCAGATGGTAAAAGATATGTGCCGCAATTTTCTGAATGCCGAGGTGATGCCGATAGCGGACCGCATAGATAAAATGGAGGAAGGACTTATGCCTTCTCTTATGGTAAAAGCAGGCGAACAGGGACTGCTGGGTGTATCGCTGCCTGAAGAATTAGGAGGACTGGGAAAAGATTTTGTTACATCTACATTGGTTAGCGAAGGATTGGGTGGTGGTTTCAGCTTTTCTGTTGCCGTATCTGCACATACAGGTATTGGCACTTTGCCTATATTATATTTTGGCACCTCAGAGCAAAAACAGAAGTACGTAACCAAACTGGCAACAGGCGAATGGAAAGGCTCTTACGGACTGACAGAGCCAGACAGCGGAAGCGATGCTTTAGGCGCTAAAACAATTGCAAAATTAAGCGAAGATGGAAAGCATTATTTACTCAATGGGCAAAAGGTATGGATTACAAACGGAGGTTTTGCAGATGTATACACTGTATTTGCAAAAGTTGACGGAGACAAATTTACCTGCTTTATTATAGAGCGTGGTTTTGAAGGATTTACCCATGGAGCAGAAGAGCACAAAATGGGCATTAAAGGTTCATCTACTGTACAATTGTATTTCCAGGATTGTAAGGTGCCTGCAGAGAATGTTTTAGGTGAGATTGGAAAAGGCCATATAATTGCTTTTAATATTTTAAACATCGGTCGTCTGAAACTTTGTGCCGCTACTGTAGGCGGTGCAAAAAGAGCCTTGAATACTTCTCTTACTTATGCAATCAATCGTGAACAGTTTAAACAATCAATAAGTAATTTCGGAGCAATAAAACATAAGCTTGCTGAGATGGCCCTGCAAACCTGGTGTTGTGAAAGCGCCTTGTACCGGGTAGCCAAATGGATTGATGATAAAGAAATACAATTAGTAAATAGCGGTAAGCCTTTTAATGAAGCATTGCTGGGAGCCGCAGAAGAATTTGCCATAGAATGCGCCATGCTGAAAGTAATGGGCAGCGAAGTGCTTGACTTTGCAGTGGACGAAGGCGTACAGATCCACGGTGGTAATGGATACAGCGACGAATATGTAATTTCAAGAGCATACCGCGACAGCCGCATTAACCGGATTTATGAAGGCACGAATGAAATAAATCGTTTACTGACAGTTGACATGATGCTGAAACGAGCTATGAAAGGCCGGCTCGACCTGATGGGACCGGCTGCAAATGTGCAAAAAGAACTGATGAGCATCCCTGATTTTGGAGGCGAAGACGAAGAACCATTTTTAAAAGAACGTAAGGCGGTTGCAAATTTTAAAAAAGCAATATTAATGACTGCCGCAGCAGCGGTGCAAAAGCTGATGATGAAGCTTGAAAGCGAGCAGGAAATACTGATGAATATAGCAGACATGGCCATTAAAACGTTTACTGCAGAAAGTGCCTTATTGCGGGTAATGAAGCTTGCCGCAATAAAAGACGAAGCTGCCATTGCATTTGAAGCAGACATGATGAAAACGTATCTTACAGATGCCGCAGACAGCATCAGCAAATATGGAAAAGATGCAGTTAACGCATTTGCCACCGGCGACGAACAAAGAATGATGTTATTAGGCCTTAAACGATTTACAAAGGTTGAGGCTTTTAATACAAAAGCCGCAAGAAGAAGAATCGCGGACAAGTTAATCAGTGACGGAAATTATGCGTTGTAAAAAATGAACTTCTTTACTAAAAAAGCTTATTAATGGTTTCAATTTGCAAATGACTTACAGAAGGTACCATTACATTATATTTTCGTTTTTAATATTTCTGCCAACGCTTTTACTTTCATTGTTATATTTATATTTCTAAAACATTAATCCAGCCTGTTTCTTCTTAAAATCGTGTAATAAAACCAGCAGTCTTTCTGTTTTTTCTTTATTATTTATCTCTGTTGTATGAGAATGATTTGTGTTTTTTTTTTATTGTATGCTTTTACAGCAGTATGCCAAAAGCAAAATGACAGCTTTTATCTTGCCAGAACAACCGGCAGGCTTGCCATGCTTGCTTCTGGACCCGGTGAAGATCTCACCGGCAGTGCAAACCTTGGCTACCTTGATACCGGTGTATTGCTTAAGATTGTTGACTCGACGAAGGATTTATACCAGGTACAATTGTCTGAAGCGCACAGGGCTTATATAAACAAATTTGATATAGCAAAAGATACAGTTTCCCTTCACCGGACATTTTATCTTACCAACTCTTTTAGTGTAAAAGGTGATGAAAAGTATGATTATGTAAATATCAGTATTGATGAAAAGCTTCCCTACAAAAGCTGGATGGAAGTTGACCCGGCAAAAATATTTCTTGAAATATATGGCGTACAGAGCAACACAAACTGGATAACGCAATTAAAGAATGCAAAAGAAATAAAAGACGTATATTTTCGCCAGGCAGAAGATGACGTTGTAAGAGTTACTATAGAATTGAAGCATAAGCAGCATTGGGGATATTCTGTTTATTATACTAACAAAATATTATCTGTAAGAGTGCGCCGGCAGCCTTCTTCATCAAAAGTGAAAAGGTTACTTATTGCAGTTGATGCAGGCCATGGCGGCGCCGATGAAGGCGCTGCAGGTGTTACCCGAAAAGTATCCGAAAAAAAGTACACCCTTCGTTTTGCAAATGAGTTAGAAAAATATTTGAAGAAAAAAGGAGCAAGTATTTTAATGACCCATACTTCTGATACAACACTTAATAATATTGACAAAGTTTTAATGCTTCAAAATGCAATGCCTGATGTATTAATCAGCCTTCACTTCAACTCTTCACAAAATTCAAATGTGCAGGGGGCAAGCACTTACTATAAACATATTGGTTTTAAACCACTTTCAACAGCAATATTAGACCGCTTACTGCAGCTTAACGTCGCTGAGTTTGGCAATGTCGGCAATTTCAACTTCGCTTTAAACGCACCGACTGATTTTCCAAATGCTCTGGCAGAAATTGGCTTTTTAAGCAATGCAGATGATGAGAAAAAAATTATAAATCCAAAGTTTCAGCGTGCTGCAGCAAAGAAAATATATAAAGGATTAAAAGACTGGCTAAAAAATGCCAGGGGATAAAATACACAATTTGCCTGCGGGGGCTTATTAACTCCGGCTGCTGTAAGACGTGCTGTTTTATTTAATCCCCTCAATAGAACTTTAAAAAAAAAGTATGGGTAACAACTTTTTTTATATGGAAATTGTTTTTAATAGCTAAAGAAATGTAAAAGAAAAGGCAGCTAAACTTATTTTAGCGAAATTTGCATCCATAATTTCAAGGAACTATTCATGTCAGCTATAACTTTAACAGAAACAAAACCAGTTACTTTAACAGCCAAAGATTTTGCAACCGACCAGGAAGTAAGATGGTGCCCGGGTTGCGGCGATTACTCAATATTAGCGCAGGTGCAAAAGATAATGCCGGGCATTGGCGTGCCTAAAGAAAATATTGTTATTATCAGCGGTATTGGTTGCAACAGCCGCTTTCCGTATTATATGAATACGTATGGTATGCACAGCATTCACGGCCGTGCGTCTGCTATTGCCAGCGGTTTAAAAGCCAGCCGTCCCGAACTTAGTGTCTGGATTGTGAGCGGTGACGGTGACAGCCTCAGCATTGGCGGTAATCACACTATTCATCTTTTAAGAAGAAATTTTGATGTTAACCTTTTAATGTTTAATAACCAGATTTACGGTTTAACCAAAGGCCAGTATTCGCCTACAAGTGAAAAGCAAAAAGTTACCAAAAGCACTCCTTTTGGCAGCATAGATCATCCGTTTAATCCGCTGGCGCTTGCTATGGGCGCAGACGCAACTTTTATAGCACGCAGCATGGATCGCGATCCAAAACATCTGCAGGCAATGCTGACCCGCAGTTACCAGCATAAAGGGGCTTCTTTTCTTGAAATATATCAAAACTGCAATATTTTTAATGATGGCGCTTTTGAGATTTTCACCGAAAAATCTTCTAAAGCAGAGGAAGCATTATTTCTCGAACATGGAAAACCGTTGATTTTCGGCGCAGCACAAAACAAAGGTATAAAGCTCGAAGGGTTACGGCCTGTCGTTGCGCAGTTAGGCAATGGCGTTGGTTATGATGATCTATGGATACATGATGAAAACGATTTTTACAAAGCTCAAATATTGACCAGGATGTTTGATGATCCGCAGCAAGGCGATCATTTCCCAAGACCTTTTGGTGTTTTTTATGAAACAGAAAGGGCGTGTTACGAAGATGTAATGCAAATGCAGATTGAAGAAACAATTGCTGCAAAAGGTTCTGGTGATTTAGATAAATTATTACGCGGCAAAGAAGTCTGGGAAATAGCAGGATAACGATATTTCTGTCTTTAAGAAAAGACGCTTCATTTTTTATAGGGGGCTTTTTTTATAAATGAAATATTTATCGGAAATTAAATTGCAAACTCTGTAAAGAGGAAAAATTAAACGGAGAGAACAGCAGGGAAAACACGCAGAGTGTCGCAAAGAATAAAGATTGAGACAGCTTACGTATTTCTTTGCAGTTGATCGTTTCTGGTAGTTACGCATTTATTTTTTCATACCTTTTTTTGGCTTTCATTATTTCTGCAAAATTTTCCTCAGCCCATCCGGCCAATTGTAATAGTTGTTTTAGCAGGCTTTCGCCTAATGGAGTTAACTGATATTCTACCCGCGGGGGTATTTGAGGATACATGGTACGGGATACGATACCATTTTTTTCTAATGAACGCAATGTTACGGTAAGCATACGTTGCGAAATCCCGCTGATGGCCGACCGCAATTCATTAAACCGTATTTTTCGGTGCTGCCCTAACAGCAAAATGGTGTACATTGACCATTTATCACAATAACCAGCCATAATATCTTTTACCAAACACAAATTGCTCCGGTTGCAGGTGCTTGAAAAAACAGCAGCCATCTGTTCTTTTTCTTCATTACTGACGGGCGTTTTTGGTTGTTTTAACATTGTTATAAAGAGTTGCTTATGTAAATTTATGTACCTTTGGTTACTATAAGTAACTAAGTAATGTTAATAAATCATACCGCATTACTTTCTCTGCTTATACATTTAATAAGGTAAAGTAATGATATGAAGAAAGCAGAAGTAGTGGAGGTAATTCCTTCAAAAAAAATAGTGGTGGGAGATTCAAAAGCTCCGGTCACTTTAATGGAGTTTGGCGATTACGAAAGCGAAGCAAGCGCTAAAGCGCATGAGGTAGTTAAGGCTGTGCTCGAAGCTTTTCCGCAGGAGGTAAAGTTTATATTCCGTCATTTTCCATTGTTAAAAATCCATCAGAAGGCGCATAAAGCCGCTGAGGCTTCACTTGCCGCGGCACAGGAAGGAAAGTTTTGGGAAATGCACAACGAATTATTTGCAAACAGGCACAGCCTGGGTGTTATTAGCTTAAAAGGACATGCCCGGGATGCAGGTGTAAAGTCAAAAAAGTTTCTTGAGGAGCTTATTAACGGCTATTACGGTATTTATGTGCAGGATGATTTAAAAGAAGGAATAAAACTCGGTGTAACCGATCTTCCTGTATTCTTTGTTAATGGCAAAAGATTTGAGCAGGAACCGACTTTTAAAAATCTAAAAAATTATATAAAAGAGTTAGTCGAAGATGCTAAACAAAAAGCAGTGAAAACCGCGGCATAAAAGAGATTGGCGCAGCTAAATTTTTTATAGTAAAGTATATGAATGCTTTTAAATGCCTGCCTTGCAAAATGGTCAGGCATTTTTTTTGTTGTTTGCAGAAAGATAACCAAAATCAATCAGGTCACTGTCTTGATTAACTGCCAGCATTACTCCGTCTCTTATGACCTTTTTTATATTTGCAACCTGCAGCACATCTTTGTAATAATGATCCGTTATTATAAAACCTTTTTCAGGCTTATAGCTTTCAATCTTTTCTTTTATTAAATCTTTGTATAAAGGTTCAAGCATAGAAAAAGGTTCATCCAACAATAAAAAACACTGGTCAGAATGCAGTATTAAAAGAAACTGGAGATACCGCTGTTCTCCAATTGATAATGCGCCTACTTTCTGGTTTTCTATCTTATTTACCCGTTGGTCATAAAACAATTTATTTTGCTTTTCTCCCTCCGGGAAATACAGAGGAATAAGGCTTTTTACAGTCAAATGCTTTGGTAAAAAAACCTCCTGGTGATGGTATGCGGTAATGGTATTTAAACGAGTGTTTTTAGCAACAATTTTGTTATCGAGGTAAATTTCACAGGAGACCGGTTTTACCGTTCCAAAAAGTATCTTCAGCAAGGTTGATTTTCCCGTTCCGTTCCTTCCGAAAATACCAATAACATCTCCCGTTTTACAGGTAAATTGTATATCAGATAATATTTGTCTTTTTCCAAAAGAATGAACCACTGATTTTACATGTAGTGTATGCTGCACAGTATTATTAAAAGGATAACAGAAATAACAAAATTTATTTTAAAAGCATTTATCATCATATTCTTTTTGGATAATCCTTTATTCAAATAAAAATAATACTCAATATTTTGGTAGTATTTATATATAAACAACGATATTACTATTCCAAATGTTCCAAATGAAATAACAGTAAAATATATGTTTTGAGTGAGAAGTATAACTAAAGCAGAAACACAAACATTATACTTTGTAACGTCAGAATAATATTTAAAAAGAAGTTCGGACATTATGTTATTTGTTATCCCGCAAGTCTTTTTTTAAACGCGGAGTTTAAGGAGCTTTTCGCAGAGAACCCAGAGTTAATAATTGTTTATGACTCTATTTAAATAATTGGTTAGTCTGAGCCCAGCCAATTATTATTTTTGCCATCACTTCTGCTGCTTATCTCTGTGTTGCTCCGCGTGTATTTTCTCTGTTCCCTCTGCGTTTAAACTTTTTACTGATTCCAAAGGCCTGAGCAGTTATCGTTATTTCTAAAAAAGTTTTAAATAAAGTTTATAATATGCCTTATAATTCAGTTTCCAAAATGCCTGGAAAAGATATAAAACAAAATCCATTAATTTACGCAGAATTAGATAAATTATTTTCCTTTTGCTACTTTAACTTCTCTCAATGAAATACAAACTCATCGCTTTTTTATTATTAACTTTTTCAACAGCTTTTTCACAAACAGACAAAAAACTTACGCGGCAACTTCAAAGCGCTGTTGAAGGTTTTAACGGGCAAATTGGTATTTATGTGCAAAATCTGAAAACAGGCAAAATTGCTTCTGTAAATGCCGATACGCTTTTTCCAACTGCAAGCATGATAAAAGTAAGCATACAATGCGGCGTAATGGATAAAATAGAAAAAGGTGAGCTGCAGTACAACCAAAAGCTCGCTTATAATGATTCTCTTTTATATGCGGGAGAAGACATTTTGGGTTCCTTTAAAAATAACGATACGATTCAGTTAAGTAAAGTTGATCTGCTGATGATTACGATGAGTGATAACACGGCAAGTTTGTGGCTGCAAAAATTAGTTGGCGGAGAATATATAAATGACTGGCTGCAGAAGAACGGGTTTGAAGTTATGAGGGTAAACTCGAGAATTGCAAGCCGAGACAGTATGCGCAATATTTATGGCTGGGGCGTTACAACGCCAAAGGAAATGTGCCGGTTGTTTACAATGATTGCGCAGGGAAAAGCGGTAAGTGAAGCTGCGAGCGAACGCATGATCCGAAACCTCAGCAGAATTTATTGGGATGACAGGTCGCTGTCTGAAATACCGCCTTATATACACACCTTTTCCAAATCAGGTTCACTAGACGAGTCACGGTCAGAGACGGTGATGGTAAATGCGCCGCACGGCGATTATGTTTTCAGCATTATCACCAAAAATAATAAAGACCAAAGCTGGACGCCGGAAAACGAAGCCGTTGTTTTGATCAAAAAAATATCTGCGCTTTTATGGCATCATTTTGAGCATAAAAGCAAATGGAAGCCCCCGGCGGGAATAGAAAAATATATGAAAAATGAGTAAGAATTTTGACCACATAGGCACATAGGCACAGCAGAGTGTATAAAGGTCCGATAAAAATCTTTTCTATGTTTCTATGTGCCTATGTGGTAAAGGTTTCAATCATTTTAAAATATTATCTTTTGTCATCCGTCCTCCTTACTATACATGAACATACATGGATGATACATTGACTATACCTTTTAAAATGAGCGCTGACCCAAAGCAAAATATTACTCAAATCATTAACACTTACAGTAAGCGGTTAATGGGTTTTATACGCAAGAGAGTAGCCAGGCAGGCAGACGCCGAAGACATACTGCAGGATGTTTTTTACCAGTTGGTTCAGACGGTTAAACCAATTGAGGATGCAGGTGCATGGCTGTTTGCGGTAACGCGTAATAAAATAACCGACCAGCAACGAAAGCATAAGCCCGACCTTTTTTCAGACATTTATAGTGAAGAAGAAGATGAGGAAGATATGGACTGGAAAGCAATATTATTTGACAACAGCAGTAACCCTGAAACAGAGTATATGCGTGCATTGTTTTGGGAAGAATTAAATAATTCCCTGCATGAATTGCCGGTCGAGCAACGCGAGGTATTCGTTTTAAATGAATTGGAAGGTGTACCTTTTAAAGAAATTGCAGCCGAGACGGGTGAAACAGTCAACACCTTGTTATCACGAAAGCGTTATGCAGTTTTGCACTTGCGAAACAAACTAAAAGTATTGCATGATGAATTATTGAATTATTAAGATTAAAAATTAAAAAAAATGAAAAAATCTTTTTTGATAAGAAAAATTGCCGGAGTTATATTGATCGCAGCCGCAGCTATATTTTTATTCACATTTATAGTTATGAGTTTGTGGAACAGTATATTAGCACCTGTGTTAGGCGTTCGTATTATTAATTTCGGGCAGGCGCTCGGCATTCTTATTTTATCAAAAATATTATTTGGCGGTTTTCGGGGCGGCAGCGGGTGGAGAGGCAGGCGCGGAGCATGGAACAATCAAATGAAGGAAAAATGGCAAACTATGTCGCCGGAAGAAAAAGAAAAATTTAAAAATGCATTAAGGAACCGCTGCAGCCGCGGTTACCGTTCTTCTGCTGCAGATAAAACTTCTTCCGATAATACAACTGCAGAGCAAGATGATCTTAAACTTTAAAACCCGTTTGCTTTAATTCATCTGAGAAGGAGTGAGAAAAATATTCAGGATATTGAAATATTAATAACCTGGAGGTGAACTTATGTATCTCTATTGTTTTTAAAGCTCGTAGAGCTGAAATATCGGTAGTAGTAGTTGGTATTTGCAAAGATTTTCGGAAACTCCGTAGGAGCGAAGGATACCTGATGAATGTTTTTTTACCAATATTTTGCGTCGCTCAGGCAATAAGAAATTAACTTTGCCAACAGATATTAACGCTTAGTTTTTATATATTCTCCTTGCAGATTCCTGATCTCTCGTACAAGCTTCGCAAAGTTTTTAAATAAAAACATACTTTGATTCTCATTTGGTTGCTGCTACACCGTAAATATAATTTGCACCATCCAGACATAAAATACCTTGTTTCAAACATCATTGTCTCCACAGCTTTGCTTTAATTTTGTATCACTGTTTAGAATTGATATTATCAATACAACAGAAAGAAATACATTTGTGATCCGGTTTTTTTTAAATGAAATATTATTGGAAATCCTCTTCAACAATCTATATTTATACTCTAATTCATGTTTATGGACGACTCTACTTCAGAACTGAAGATCCTTTCAGTTGATATCGGCGGCTCTCACATCAAGGCAACTCTTTTAAATAAAGATGGCGAACTGCAAAAAGACTATGAAAGGATAGATACACCTCTGCCTGCAAATCCGGCAAATATTATAAACACTGTCAGGAACCTGGCAAACCGTTTACCCGGGTATGATCACGTCTCTGTGGGGTTTCCGGGTTATGTAAAGAACGGTGTAATTCTCACTGCTCCCAACCTGGGCACAGACTTCTGGAAAAATGTTGATCTGAAAAAAATGCTTGAAAGCGAGTTGGGGAAACCCGTTGGCGTGGTTAATGATGCGGATATGCAGGGATTAGGCGTAGTAAGTGGAAAAGGATTTGAAATGGTGATTACTCTTGGGACAGGTTTTGGCACAGCATTACTGCAGGATGGTTATTTACTTCCTCACCTCGAGCTTGCGCACCAGCCTTTTGGCAAAAAAGACTCTTACGATGACTATATAGGGGAAAAGGCATTTATAAAAGTCGGCAAAGAAAAATGGAATAAACGAATGGAAAAAGTTTTAAGCGTTTTAAAAACTGTTTTTAATTATGACTTTTTATATATTGGCGGGGGCAACGCTAAAAACCTGACTGTGAGGCTTGATAGCAATATGAAGATTATTTCAAATAAAGATGGGATAAAAGGCGGTGCAAGGTTATGGCTGAAGAAAAGCTCAACTCCTGAAACCGCCGCCGTTAATACAGCGGAAAACAAATTATCAAAAGTATAAAAAGATTAATAAGTATGAATGCAACAACACAGGATATCGAACAGTTAGGTATCAACACAGTACGTGTATTATCAATTGACGCTGTGCAGAAAGCAAACTCGGGCCATCCGGGCACACCTATGGGCATTGCACCGATAGGTCATGTGCTTTGGGCGCATACTATGAATTACAATCCAACCAATCCTGAGTGGCCTAACCGGGACAGGTTTATTTTGTCGGCAGGTCATGCCTGTATGCTGCAATACAGCTATCTGTATCTTACCGGTTACGACGTTACGCTCGATGACATTAAAAGTTTCAGGCAGCTTCACAGCAAAGCTGCCGGTCATCCCGAGTATGAATTAATTGCCGGTGTAGACGTAACTACCGGTCCTTTGGGCCAGGGTTTTGCAAACGGCGTTGGATTTGCCATAGCGCAAAAAAACCTGGCTGCACGTTATAACAAACCTGGTTTCGATCTTTTTGATTATAAAATTTATGCTATCTGTAGTGATGGTGATATGATGGAGGGTGTAACTGCGGAAGCTGCTTCATTTGCGGGGCATTTAAAGCTTGGAAATATGATTTATTTTTACGATGATAATCATATTTCTATAGAGGGCGATACTAACCTTGCCTTTAACGAAGATGTAGCAATGCGCTTTGAAGCGTATGGATGGCATGTGCAGACAGTGCCTGATGGCAACGATTTAGAAGCCTTACACGCAGCAGTGAAAAATGCACAGAAAGAAACGGAAAGACCGTCTTTAATAAAAGTGCGTACACATATCGCTTTTGGCAGCCCTAACAAAATGGATACGGCCGGATCTCATGGATCGCCTTTGGGAGCAGACGAAGTAAAGCTGGTTAAGAAAAACTTTGGTTTCGATCCCGAACAGTCCTTTGTCGTTCCTGAAGAAGTGCTTAGCTACTACCGGGGAAAAGGTAATGAAGGCGTTGGTCTTGAAAATAAATGGAACGAATTATATAAGTCATACAAGGAAAAATACCCGGAGCTGTGGCTGGAATATGATCTCGAGCGAAACGGCAAACTGCCGGAAGGCTGGAAGGACAATCTTCCTGTTTTTTCACCTGCCGATGGTAAAGTTGCCACCCGCCAGGCTTCAGGCAAAGTGCTTAATGCAATTGCGGCAAGCCTGCCAAGTCTCATTGGTGGCTCGGCCGATTTGTCTCCGTCCACAGATACCAATCTTAAACAATACTCTTCCTTTACTGCAGATGACAGAGGCGGGCGCAATTTTCACTTCGGCATTCGCGAACATGCTATGGGATCCGCCTTAAATGGTATCGCACTCACAAAAGGGATGATACCTTACGGCGCCACTTTTCTTATTTTTTCTGAATACATGCGCCCTCCGATACGTTTGGCAGCTATCATGAAAATAAGACCCATATTTATTTATACGCACGACAGCATTGGTTTGGGAGAAGATGGCACTACGCACCAGCCGGTGGAGCAGCTGATTGCTTTAAGGGCTATTCCTAATACGACGGTTATCCGTCCGGCTGATGCTAATGAAACGGCACAGGCGTGGAGAGTGGCAATTGAACATAAAGACGGGCCGGTAATATTGGTGTTTACCCGGCAGGCGATACCTGTTATAGACCAGGCAAAATTTGCCCCGGCAACTGAGCTTGAGAAAGGAGCTTATATATTATCTGATTCTGAAAAAGAACCTGATATTATATTAATAGCAACAGGTTCTGAAGTTGCCCTAATCATGGATGCCCAGGCAAAACTAAAAGAAGAATCTATCGCAGCAAGAGTTATAAGTATGCCGTCATGGGAATTGTTTGAAAAGCAGGACCAGGCTTACAAAGAAAAAGTGTTTCCTAAAGCAATGAAAAAGAGGCTTGCAGTAGAAGCCGCTTCTCCGCTTGGCTGGCATAAATATGTAACTGACGAAGGTGATGTAATTGCCATGACTACTTTTGGAGAGTCAGCACCGGCAGCAGATTTATACAAAGAGTTTGGATTTACAGTGGAGAATGTGGTGGCAAAAGCGAAAGCTGTGATTGGTAAGTAATTTTTCTGTGGTTTTTTAAATTTCTTTAATAATGGCATTAACTGCTCTTTTTTATTAACAGTAAAAAAAATTTATGAAAATAGGATTAGCAGCAGATCACGGCGGGTTTGAGCTTAAGGAAATTCTTCTTCCTTATTTAAAATCTTTAGGTCACGAGATTAAAGATTTTGGCGCTTTTGATTTGAACAATCTTGATGACTATCCTGATTTTGTAATTCCTTTGGCGAAAGCTGTAGTAAATAAAGAAGTAGAGCGCGGAATTGCAGTCTGCGGAAGCGGCGTGGGAGCGTGCGTGGCAGTAAATAAAATTCCGGGAGTGAGGGCTGCTTTGATTAATGATCCTTTTTCGGCTCACCAGGGTGTAGAAGATGACGATCTTAATATTATGTGTCTTGGCGGCCGCATTACGGGTTTTATGGTTGCCCGGGAGTATGTAAAAACTTTCCTGGACGCACGTTTTACAAATGCTGAAAGACATCTCAGGCGTTTGCAAAAAGTAACTGAATTGGAAATGAAAAATAAGACATAGTAACAGAAATATTAAATTTATTCATTTTTAGAAAATTGTTTTAGAAAAAATTAATAATGAGAGCCGTAATTTGAACTCCTAAATTGTCGGGTTTTAATAAATTCGTTGAGAAAAGATCAGTAATGAGATGCTGTACAAGTGAGTGACACAACGATGCCGAATAGCGTGATACTGCCCGTTACAAAGATTCTTCTTTATACTTCGTTTTTAATATAATACAATAAAAAGTAAATAAACGTTTAAAATGACAACTAATAAAGTTAAGCAAATACATGATTATGGTCAGAGTATCTGGCTCGATTTCATAGACCGTAATTTTATAAAATCAGGTGAATTAAAGAAGCTGATTGATGAAGACGGCGTTCGCGGAGTTACTTCAAATCCTGCTATTTTTGAAAAGTCTATTAGCGGAAGCGATGCGTACGACGAACAGATAGCAGAGTTGAGCCGGCAAGGCAAAAGAAATGATGAAATATTTTACGCGGTGGCTATTGATGATATCAAGGCTGCAACAGATTTGTTTCTACCGCTGTACGAAGAAGAAGTGGATGGTGCTGATGGGTTTGTAAGCCTGGAAGTGTCACCGCTTTTAGCACGTGATACTGAGGGAACTATCGCGCAAGCATTGGATTTATGGGAGAAAGTTGGCCGCAAAAATGTAATGATTAAAATTCCTGGTACTGCTGAAGGTCTTCCGGCCATTCGTAAATGTATCAGCGAAGGCATGAATATAAATGTAACCTTGCTTTTTGGATTACCAAGATATGAAGAGGTAACTGAAGCTTATATTTCAGGCCTTGAAGACAGGGCAAATGCGGGAAAATCAATCAACCAAATAGCTTCTGTAGCCAGTTTTTTTCTTAGCCGGATTGATGTTATTGCAGACCCTTTACTGCAGGAAAAAGGGTTTGGCGAATTGAAAGGTGAGGTAGCGATTGCGTCTGCCAAAAAAGCTTACCAGATATACAAACGCGTATTTGGCAGCGAACGTTTCAAAAAACTTGAAGAAAAGGGTGCGCGGCCGCAAAGAGTTTTATGGGCCAGCACCAGCAGCAAAGACCCTGCTTTCTCTGATGTGAAATATGTGGAAGCTTTAATTGGTCCTGATACGGTTGATACCATACCCATGGAAACGCTGGAAGCGTACCGGGATCACGGAAATCCGGAAAACCGGCTCGAACAGGGCTTAAATCAAGCACATCAAACGATGGAGAAGTTAAAGGAGATAGGAATTAATATTGATGAAATTACTCAAAAATTAGAAGATGAGGGAATAGAGAAGTTTAATAAGCCGTACGAAAAGTTATTGAAGGCCATTGACGAGCAAAAAAATAAATAAGCGGCAATGGAAAATACTCAGGTAAAAATTCTTTTTTTTGATATTGGCGGTATCTTATTGACTAATGGTTGGGGACATGAATCACGGCAAAAAGCTGCAGAAAAATTTGGTCTGGATTTTACAGAAATAGACGCTTTGCATAATTTTATATTCAACGTATATGAAATTGGTAAAATCACTTTAGATGAATACCTTGATACCGTTGTTTTTAATCATCCGCGAGACTTTCCCCGTGAAGACTTTAAAGAATTTATTTTTGCACAGTCACAGGAGCTGCCTGAGATGCTGAAATGGCTGAAAGAATGGAAAAAGGGAAGCGGGTTTCGAATAATATCTATAAATAACGAAGGCAAAGAGTTAAATGACTACCGGGTAAAAAAGTTTAAGCTGCATGATTGTTTTGATGCTTTTATTTCTTCCTGCGAAGTAAATATGCGCAAGCCCGATCCGGGAATATTTAACCTGGCAATGGGAATAGCGTTGGTGCCGCCAGACCAATGTGTATATTTCGACGACCGTATTATGTTTGCAGATGCTGCAAAAAGATTAGGAATACAATCTTTCCATCATGCAGACCCGGCCTCTACTATAAAAATATTAGAACAATTGAAACTTGAAAACGCAAAATAATAATGAGCGAAACATCAACTAAATACACTTTTGGAATGATTGGCCTTGGTACAATGGGTCGTAACCTGCTGTTGAACATGGCCGATCATGGCTTTGCAGTTGCAGGCTTTGATAAAAATCCTGCCCAGGTAGCGCTGCTCGAAAAAGAAGGACAAGGTAAACCCGTTACAGCTTTCACCTTAGCTCCCGATTTTATTCAAAGCCTTCAGACTCCGCGATCTATAATAATGTTGGTTCCGGCAGGTAAAATTGTAGATGACGTTATTAAAGAAATGGTTCCTTTATTAGAAAAAGGCGATATTTTGATTGACGGAGGAAACTCACATTTTACAGATACTACAAGAAGGGGAATTGAACTCGAATCAGAAGGTTTTCACTTTTTTGGTATGGGAATATCAGGTGGTGAAGAGGGTGCGAGAAAAGGCCCGAGCATGATGCCTGGCGGCGATAAGATAGCATATTCCCAAATGAAACCAGTGTTCGAAGCTATAGCAGCAAAAGTTGACGGAGAACCTTGTGTAACATACATAGGTCCCGGCGCGGCAGGTCATTTTGTTAAAATGGTTCATAATGGAATTGAATATGGATTAATGCAATTAATAGCAGAAACGTATGAATTTCTAAGAAAAGGGTTGAAATTTGACGATGAAGCCATACACCAGGTGTTTATAAAATGGGACGAAGGCCGCCTGCAATCATTCCTGGTAGATATTACAAAAGATATTTTCGCTTTTAAAGCTCCGAGTTCAGACCACCTTCTTTTAGACGATATTAAAGATGAAGCGAGATCAAAAGGTACAGGCAAATGGACATCGCAGGTGTCAATGGATCTGGAAGCACCGATACCATTGATAGATACAGCAGTTGCTATGCGAGACTTATCTAAGTATAAACAACTAAGAGAAAAGGCTGCTGCACTATATAACATCGGACAACCAAACCTGGAAGGCAGTACAGACGAACTTTTAACAGCATTGGAACAGGCTTTTTATTTCAGCATGATTATTACCTATTCACAGGGTATGCAATTAATGTTGAAAGCCTCCAAAGAGTTTCAATACAATTTAAATTTAGATGAAATAGCGAGAATATGGCGCGGGGGGTGCATCATCCGCTCGCTGTTTTTAAATGATATATTCAATGCTTATCAGAGAAATCCGCTTCTTGAAAATCTGCTGTTGGACGAGCAGGTAAAGAACTTGGTTACAGGAGCATTACCAGGAGCAAGATCTATTGTATCTAAAGCTGTAGCTTCGGGTATTGCTATGCCCGGATATGCATCTTCATTAGCTTTTTTCGATACTTTCTGCAGTGCAAAAATGCCGTCAAACCTCATCCAGGCACAACGTGATTATTTTGGCGCTCATACTTACGAGCTGATAGGTAAAGAAGGCGTCTTTCATACACAATGGCTGGCCGAAAATACAGAAGACTTAATACACAATACTTAATTACCTGAAGTTTTATACAAATGAATCAAGCAATAAAACCCGAGCCGGCCATTTTTATTATTTTTGGCGGAACAGGTGATCTTAACTACCGCAAACTTGCCCCTGCCTTGTATAATTTATTTTTAGAAGGTTGGCTTCCCGAGCAATTTGCTATCATGGGTACAGGCCGTACCAAATTTTCTGATGATGAGTATAAGGTAAAGCTGCATGAAGGGATTAATAAGTTTTCGCGAAGCGGAAAAGCAGAAGATGGAAAATGGGAAGAATTTTCAAAACATCTCTTCTACCAGATTGCTGATGCTAAAGATGTAAATAGTTATAATGAATTTGCAACCAAAATAGAAAGTTTTAATAAGGAGTGGCAAATAAAGGCAAATGTTATTTTTTACCTGGCGGTTTCTCCTGATTTTTTTCCCATTATTGCCGAAAATATATGTAAGGCCAATCTTGCCGCTGATCCTGATAAATCAAGAATCGTGATAGAAAAGCCGTTTGGGCATGATCTTGAATCTGCTAAAGCGTTAAACAAGTTACTTGCAGGCATTTTCAGCGAGCGGCAGATTTATCGTATTGATCATTATCTTGGTAAAGAAACTGTGCAAAATATTATGGCTTTCCGTTTCGCCAATTCTATACTCGAACCTGTCTGGAATCGTACTTATATAGAGCATGTTCAAATATCTGTAACAGAACAGCTCGGCGTAGAAGACCGTGGAGATTACTATGATGGATCCGGAGCCTTAAGGGATATGATCCAAAATCATTTGTTGCAGCTTCTTTGTATTGTTGCCATGGATCCTCCCATTAATTTTAATGCGGATGAAGTGCGAAACCGTAAAGTGGATATACTGAGGGCTATGCGAAAGTTTACACCGGAAGATGTGCGTATGTCAGCAGTAAGAGGGCAATACGGCAAAGGCTGGATGGAGGGAAAGCAGGTGCCGGGTTACAGGGAAGAGGCTAAAGTTAACCCTGATTCCAACACTGAAACTTTCGCTGCCATTAAGTTTTTTGTAGACAACTGGCGCTGGCAGGGAGTTCCCTTTTATGTACGTACCGGCAAGCGGATGCACCAGACTGCATCTGTTATTACTATACAATTCAGAGATGTGCCACATTTCGTATTTCCAAAAGAAGCAACTGAAAGCTGGCAGCAAAACAGGCTTGTCATAAGCATACAACCCGAAATGAGCATACGGCTGCAGGTGCAGGCAAAGCGCCCCGGTCTTGATATGGTTTTAAATACGGTTGATATGGTCTTTGATTATAAGGGAACTTATGTAAGCCAGGCACCCGAAGCTTATGAGACGTTGCTGCTGGATACAATGATTGGCGATCAGACTTTATTTATGCGCGGAGACCAGGTAGAAGAAGCATGGGATTTGATAATGCCTGTTTTATCCGCCTGGCATGAGAAAAAAAGCCTGAGCTTTCCAAATTATTCTGCCGACTCCTGGGGACCCGAACTTGCCGAAGCTTTGATTGCAAGAGATGGTTTTCACTGGTTTACGCTGCCTCTTAATAATAAAAGCTAAGAATTTTGAAAGTAAACATTTTTGAAAGTCCTGAAGAGACGCTTGAAAAATTAGCGGAATTTTTTATAACAGTTGCGCGCCAATCTATTGCAGGCAGGCAAAAGTTTTCTGTGGCGCTTTCAGGGGGAAGCTCCCCAAAAAAATTGTACGAAATATTAGCTGCAAATTATAAAAATGCAATAAATTGGAATCAGGTATATTTCTTTTTTGGTGACGAACGTTACGTACCTAAAACGGATACTGACAGTAATTTTTTAATGGCTAAAAAAGCTTTATTTGATCCGTTGAGAATTTTTGAGACACAAATATTTGAAGTAGACACGAGTGCTGAACCTGCAGTTGCCGCGCATAAATATGCTGAGGTTTTAAATGATTTTTTTAAAGGACAGGATGTTCGTCTTGATCTCGTGCTTCTTGGCCTGGGCGATAACTCGCATACCGCTTCATTATTTCCTCACACTAATGTGTTGTATGATGAAGCGCCGTCGGTAAAAGAAGTCTTTTTAAAAGACCAGAATGTTTACCGCATTACCCTTAATGCTCCGCTTATAAACCAGGCTCACCATATTGCTTTTTTAGTGTATGGAGAAGGAAAAGCTGAGGCAGTACAGCACATATTAGAAGATGATAAGGATATTAATGATTATCCCGCACAACTCATTAATCCCGTTAATGGAGATTTACAATGGTTTCTTGACAACGCTGCTGCGTCTGATCTTAATAACGCTGATTTTATATAAAGTCTTTAATTTTCACAGCAGAAATACTTGCTGCAAAAGGTATTATAGTTTTGTAAGTTCTACTATAACCGCAATAATTACTTCTCATAAAATATTAAGTACAGAAATTAAAGTCAGCCTTCAAACTTTAAACCCTATTGGTTTGTATTAAATCTAAAATGGGTCGTTGCCCCTAAGCGAAAAGGGCTTTTAGCTTTCTTAAAATCTTCTGATGATTGAACTGATCGGTCATTTTCATCCCTTGCTTGTTCATCTGCCAATCGGATTTTTGGTGCTTGCTTTAATTTTGCAATGGATAACGAAAAAAGAAAAATACAAATCGTATAAACCTGTTATTCCGGTGATATTATTATGGGGATCAATAGCTGCACTTATATCATGCATCACCGGTTATTTTTTAAGCATCAGTGATAAATATAACAGATCACTTGTTAACTGGCATACTTGGATGGCAATAAGCGTGGTACTTGTATCTGCGGTTTTATATACAAGAGAAAAAAACCCTAAGGTCGAAATTCCTAAAAAACTATTGTCAATTGGATTGCTGTTCCTGCTGGTTGCCACAAGTCATCTTGGAGCGTCGCTGACACGTGGCTCTGATTATCTTACAAAGCCCTTTTTAAGAATTTTTCAAAATGACAGTATTAAAAATACACCGTCCAAATCTTTTCGTCAAATACAAAAGCATTAGTTATTTTTTGCCTCTCAGTAACCCCGAACAAGTATTACAGATGGTGGGAGGTGAAAAACCTCCGCCTCGCAACTGAAGTTCATTATTTATTCAAAGATTAAAAATTTATTCTGATGGTCAAAAGAGTTCCTTCAGCCCGAGCAAAGCTGATAGTAATATTCAGCCGATTGCTCCAACGTCCAGCCCCACTATTGGCAATATTCTTGTTGTTGTTGTTAGCTGCATACCCTTCTCTGTTGCGCTGTATGTTGCTTATAAATTATCAGCAATAAATTTTTTAGAGTAGTCTTTTATTTGTTGTCGTACTTGTCTGAATTGTTTTTTGATTTCTTCTTCCGTACCTGTTGTTTTCGCCGGGTCTGAAAAGTTTTGATGAAACTTTTTTGCAGTTGTTGGAAAGAAAGGACAACGTTCTTTTGCATTGTCGCAAACAGTAATTACAAAGTCAAAATCAATGTTACGATATTCGTCAATATTGTTTGAAGTATGATGTGAAATGTCAATGCCATCTTCTTTCATAGTTTCAATTGCTCTTGAATTTACGCCGTGTGTTTCTATACCTGCGCTATACACTTCTGCTTTGTCCCCTGCGAAATTTCGTAAATATCCTTCTGCTATTTGACTGCGGCAACTGTTGCCGGTACATAAAACTAAAATTCGTTTCATTGTTATTAGTTTACTGTTTATTGTTATTAAGAAATGTCCAGACAGGAATTGCTAAAGCTGCACCTGTAATGGTTGCAATGATGTAAATCCAAAGATGTTCTGTATGCCCACTAATTAAAGCCGGAGCAATTGAACGTGCTGGGTTCATACTTGCGCCGCATATTGGACCTGCAAACATTGCCTCTAATAAAACTACAATTGCAAGCCCTGCAAACATGCCTTGTTCTTTGCTGCCTGTTGTCACGTTAATAATAACAAACATTAAAAAGAATGTGAGAATAAATTCAAGTATGAATGATTGAAATTTTGCACCTGCCGGAAGTGATGCGCCTAAAGTTTTATTTGTTGGAAACAAATATTTTAAAACAATGCTTGCTAAAACTGCACCTGCGATTTGAGCAGTAACATAAGGTAATAATTGTTTTAACTGAAACCTTTTTGCTAACGTAAAAGCAATGGTAACAGCAGGATTAAGATGAGCTCCTGAAATGTTTCCTAAGGCATAAATCATTGACATAACAATAAATCCAAACGTTATTGCAATGCCTGCATGAGAAACTTCTCCGTTAGTTTGCTGATTGATAATAATTGCACCTGTACCGCAAAACACTAATGCAAAAGTGCCCAATAGTTCTGCAGAACATTTTCTTATTAGTTGTGCATTATTTAATTTAATTGCAGCAATCTGTACCGCAACACAATTTAGATTTTTCTGCATAAACTGTTATGCTAAATATGCCTGTGTTACCGCCTTTGAAATTTGTCAGTTCTTCTTTGTTGAGATAATTTTTTAAAATATCGTCAGGAATGTGGATTGACTTTTCTTTTTGTAATGTGATGTTGCTGAAACCATTTGCATTAATGAGTTCAAGATATACGTTTTTTTGAATTGCTCCTGAAACGCAACCTGCATACATTTCCGCATCTTTACGAAAAGTGTCTGGAAGATTGCCAACTAAAACAACGTCTGAAATACTAAAGTGTCCGCCTGGTTTTAGTACACGAAATATTTCTTTAAATACTTCGTCTTTATTTGGCACAAGATTTAAAACGCAATTGCTCACAATAACGTCAGCAACATTTGGGGAAAGAGGAATGTTTTCAATATCACCTTGTCTAAACTCTACGTTTGCAAAACCTAATTTTTGTGCGTTGGCTCTTGCTTTGTCAATCATTGCAGATGTAAAGTCAATACCGATTACTCTGCCATCTTCGCCTGTTTCGTTTCTTGCAATAAAACAATCATTACCTGCGCCGCTGCCTAAATCAATTACAGTGTTGCCTTTTTTTATTTTGGCAAATTGTGTAGGTAAGCCGCAACCTAAACCCAAATCTGCATCGGGATTATAACCTTCTAAGTTGCTGTAATCATCAGTCATAATGTTGTACACTTCGGTAGTGCAACAACCAGAACCGCAACATGAAGATTGATTGATTTCTTTTTCTTGTAAAGCTATTTCACTGTATTTCTGCCTTACGATTTCTTTAAGTTGTTCTGAATTTTCCATTTTGATTTTTTATAATTAACAACAATTGTTTTTCCTTTCAAGTTTGGCAGCGATGTCTGAAAAATAATTTTGCAGCTTATCAATTGCTTTTCCGTCTATGCAATAGCAAACACTATTGCCTTCGACGTTTCCTTTAATTAGTCCTGCGTTTTTAAGTTCCTTCAAGTGTTGAGAAATGGTCGGCTGTGCAAGGGGCAATTCGTTTACGATGTCGCCGCAAATGCAAGTATCAACCTTTATTAGATACTCAAGGATTGCAATTCTCGCGGGATGTCCTAAAGCCTTCGCCATTGTAGCAATTGCATTTTGCTTGTCGGTAAAATGTTCGGTCTTTGTCGCTCCCATATTTCTGATTTAATATTGCAATATTACGATAAAGTTGGGGAAACAAATATTTGTGTAAAAAATTTTTAAAGTGTCCAATTAAACTGGGTGATTGAATTTGTCTGCTTCAAGTCGTATGGTGTGTCCAATAGGGTTGCCCCTAACATAAGTGCCAGACGAATTGCTGCCTCCTGAACTGCCTCATTGTCCACCACCTGTATGATTGGTCTGATTCTGACACTAAGTTTGTGTAAAAGAAGGGTTTGCAGAGGTTTGACAGCAGCTGCAGGTTTGGCGGCAGGTGCTTTACATCTTTACCACTACCTGTGATAACAGTAAAACAAAAATGCCAATGAAACTCCATGCAGATATCTTTTTCATGATTTTAATTTTACTGTAAAGGTTACTAATCATTCACGATATCTCTATAAATAGGAATAATTTATTTTTCCATTCAAGTGAGATAAGATAAATAAGGATTTGAATAATTTGGATTAGAACAATTACCGGTATGGTAAATGTTCTGATCGTAACAGAAGTATTTTTTTATTTAATGTAAATATTCATCGGAAACAATAATTTTGCTATTTAATCATCTTTTTTATAGTTTTTATTGTAAATTGTATTAAATCATAACAAAATGAAAAATTCAAACGATAGGATAGTTGACATTGCGTTTTCTGCACCTGGAGAAACGGGTCCGGAGATAGAGCCAAATGAAACGCCCGGGACAAAACCTCAGCAAAAACCTGAAATTGAACCCGATGCTTTACCGGAAGAAGATCCGGGCATTCAGCCAGGCACTACCCCGGGAAAACAGGACGACGATGATGACGATGATCCTTTTACAGAAACTGAAATCGGTGACGATCCTGATGAGATAAGTAAAAAAACTACCATTATGTAATTCTTTCAGCTTTAGTCACCATTTTTTAAAAATTTTAGATATTTGTTTAAAAATGTCAGCTTTTAATAAGGCTGACATTTTTAATTTCTTTAGAAGAAACCTGGTGTGAAGGCATGGTGGCAGCCCTGCTTCTGTTATTACCGCAATATCCTAATGCATAGAAGATAACTATGAAAATAAGAACGGTACTAAAACAACCTCCGCCTAACTTTTTGGCGCCGTACCCTGCTATTAGTGTTTTAATAAAATTATTCATTTGTATATTTTAGTGAGCAAAATACATAGATTGTCTTACTTTGAAATAAATATTTATTTTAGCGTTAAAATTTAAAAATAAAAATTATTCCAGGATTAATCTTTGAGCTTATATTTTTATATAGTTTAAAACAATTACACCTCTTTTCCCCCTGATCTTTAACAAGCGATGGTTACAGGAAAATAATATTGATAATAATTATCAAACTTCAATAAAATACTTTTAGAATATTTACTTATTCTGATTGTATTGTTTTTTGTTACGTAACGTTGTGTTATTAGCTTTGCTGCTTTCATGCTCACAATTTTCTCTTTGTTTATCTTTGAATAATAAAGAGCAATGAACAAAAATATTAAAATTAATAATGAATTATGGATATCGAAAGTTTTAAAAAATTGACTTTAGACGAGAAGCTGTCTGAACTTAGGTATTCCGGCAATTTATTAGGATCGTATGAGAGAAATAGTGAAAACAGTACTTCGAAGGTGCCCGGGGATATTTATGAATTGTATGACTTTTGGGTATACCTGAGTGAAGATGAAAAAACAGTTATTCCTTCCAGAAGAAACCCGCTGCCAGTTTTATAATCAGCGACTATTTCTCCTGATACTGACAATATATAATTGTAAGAACAGAAGTTGCAAAAATGTAATATCAATCTGGTTTTGCCTGTGTTATAACAATAAAAGAGCAGGTAAAGGGCAGAGAAAGACTCTCTGACTTACCTGCTTTTATACCAATCAGACAGAATAATGATAAATAAGCATCTGACCTGTTTATTTTTGTTGTACAACTTATTTATAATTTCCTGAAAATACTTTTTGCAAAAGTACAGTAGTTCTCGCTGCTGCATCTTTACGTACCAGAGCTTCTTTTTCGGCAATCTTTCTAAACATCGCCTCACTTACAGCCCCTGCCATCAGTGTTGCCAGATCAAGATTTAATTTGTTGCCGGCTATTGCTCTGGCTGGTTTTATTATATTATTCCATTGCTCATTCAGTTTATACTCATCCAGCGTTGTCTGCATCACAGGTCTGATAGATCTGCGGAGAGTGTCGCCTGCAGAAACTCTTAAATAATCGGTAGCGGCCGTACCTCCGTTTTTAATGATACGGATGGCATCAGAAAACTTCATGTTGGCAATGCTTTTTTCAAAAATAGGAACAGAAGCAGTGGCTGTTTTTTCTGCAGCGGTACTTAAAGTAGTCGTAAATCTGTCAATTTCATTAGTTAAGCCAAGCGTATTTAAAGTATTTAACACCTTACTTACGGATGGAGGAAAAATGGTGGTAAGAATAGTTTCTTTGCTGAAAGCGCCGGTCAGATTATTATCTCTTGCACCAATGCTTAACAACTGCCGGATGGCTGAGGCAGCGTCATTTTGATTAAGTGTATAAATAGAACGCAATGTGCCGCACGAATAAGTTAGCGGCAATAGGATAATAAACAGGATTGGAAGAAGAAGTTTTTTCATGGTAATTAATTTTTAAAATGAAGCCCGGGCGGGGTTATCTTGCCATAAGAAAATAGCTTGCCGGAAAAATGTTCTGTTATGTTAAAAAAGTTCGAAGGATTTTAATGACTTTTTATTAAAATCTTTAAAAGAGCTTCATGTCGTACTATTTGAGTATTGAAACAATAATTAGAAAACAATTACTTTCTCTTGCTGGAAAAACACCATATTCTTGGAATAATCATTGGTTTTCTTCAAATATCTTACTTTGTATATTTCTTGTTTCAATGCCCGATTCCTTTATTATATTTTTGTATAGCTCTTGTAACTCAGCAGTAAGCAAATCAGGGTTAATATTAATTTGGGGCAGCAAGTCGGTCAAAGTACTGATCCGTCCTTCTGCATTTAAAAACTTATTCAGCACCACTACTTTTCTTGCCTCTAAAACACAGCAGCCGCTTTGAAAAGTACCTCTCTCATATCGGATTACGTATCCGGCCTCCGATAGAATTTTCTCAATTTTATTAAGTGTCGCCTGGTTATATTTCATACTGTTTATAGTTGATACTTAAAAAGAAAATTTTGAACCCCAAAGACATTTTACGACAGAGAGTTTCACAGAGGAAATAGTAACTCTCTGTGTTTCTCCATGTCGCTCTGCCTCTGCAGTTCAAAGAAAATTAAAAAGCTTAAGGAAACTGTTCGTATTTATTACACTTTGCTTACCATTTTTATAACCGGCACTATCATTTCCTCCATACTTACACCACCATGCTGAAAAGTGTTGCGGTAATAATTAGCAAAGTGATTGTAGTTATTAGGATAACACAAAAAGCCATCTTCCTTGGCAAAAATAAAAGATGAATTTACATTTGGAACCGGCAAACCGCCCTGACGCGGATCTTTAAATGCCAATACATCTTTATTGTCATAGTTTAAGTTGCGGCCATGCTTATACCGAAGATTTGTAGTAGTTTGCTTATCGCCAATTACTTTATACGGGGTTTTTACTTTTACCGTTCCGTGGTCTGTGGCAACTATGAGGTTTACTTTTTTATCAGCAATTTTTTTCAGCGCCTGGTTTAACGGTGAATGTTCAAACCAGCTTTTGGTGATGCTGCGGTAGCTTATTTCATCTCCGGCCAGCTCTTTCAGCACTTCCATTTCAGTGCGGGCATGACTTAGCATATCTACGAAATTATATATAATTATATTCAGGTCATTTCCCATCATGTTATGAATATTATTTACAAGCTGCAGGCCGTCATTATTATTTACAACTTTAGTATAGCTGTATTTCATGTTATCCTTTCTTAATCTTTTTAAAAGCCCTTTAAAAAAGGTTTCTTCAAAAAGGTTTTTTCCGCCCTGCTCATCATCGTTTTTCCACTCAACCGGAAAATTCTTTTCAATATCAATAGGAAGCAGGCCGCTGAAAATAGCGTTTCTGGAATACTGGGTAGCAGTAGGTAAAATGCTGTAAAATGTTTCTTCTTCCAGTATCCTGAAATTTTCTGCAAACAGCGGCTGAATAGCTTTCCACTGATCGAAACGTAAATTATCAATAAGCAGGAAAAAAGTTGGAATTCCTTTTTCTACATGCGGCAGCACTTTGTATTGCAATAAGTTATGACTCATCACTGGGCCCTGATTTCTTGGGTCAATCCAGGAAGTATAATTGCGGCTGATGAATTTAAAAAATTCGGTGTTAGCTTCCTGTTTTTGACTTTGTAATATTTCCTGCATCTCGGGGCTGTCGCTTTTTTCCATTTCCAGTTCCCAATACACCAGTTTTTTATAGATATCCATCCATTCATTGAAATCAGGATTACTGTTGAGCGACATAAACAAATCGCGAAAATGCTGCTGGTAAGCACTTGTTGTCTTTTCTGCAACAAGCCGCCTGTTATCAATGATTTTCTTTAGGCTCAGCCAAACCTGGTTGGGGTTTACCGGCTTTATGAGATAATCGCTGATCTCGTTGCCGATAGCATCGTCCATCAGGTTTTCGGTCTCGTTTTTAGTTATCAGCACAATAGGAATTTGGGTATTTACTTCTTTAATACGCGCAAGAGTTTGCAGGCCGGTAAGTCCCGGCATGCTTTCATCCATCAGCACAACGTCTACTGCATTATCCTTCACATATTCCACCGCATCAAAACCGTTGGTCAGCGTGTCTACTTCGTATCCTTTATTTTCCAAAAAAAGCTTCTGGCTTTGTAAACTTTCTATCTCGTCATCCACCCATAATATTTTACCTAAAGACATAATAAACAATAATTTAAGTGTGCTAATTTCTCAAAAATACCTTTTTTACTACAGTCAATTGTAGATTTGCTGCACGTAAAAATATTTTTAACAACACCTTTGTCAATGGCTGTTATCTCCAGAAAGATCATTAATGACCCTGTTTATGGTTTTATAACTTTCAACGATGCGCTCATTCTTAAGATCATCGCGCATCCTTATTTTCAGCGGCTGAGAAGAATTTACCAGATGGCGCTGGCTCATCTTGTGTATCCCGGAGCTGTTCATACGCGGTTTCATCATTCGTTAGGCGCCTATCATTTAATGAGTAATGCTATAAGTGAACTTCGTGGTAAAGGAACAGAAATAACTGCCGAAGAAGAAGTGGCAGTAAAAGCTGCTGTTTTACTGCACGATATTGGACACGGGCCTTTTAGCCATGCTCTGGAAAATGTTTTGTTGCCAGGCATACATCACGAAACATTGGGCCTGCACATTATGCGGCTGATGAATGATGAACTTGAAGGGGAGTTGAAGATGGCGATAGATATTTTTACCGATAAGTATCACAAAAAATTTCTGCATCAATTAGTTAGCGGTCAATTGGATGTGGACAGAATGGACTACCTGACACGGGATAGTTTTTTTACGGGCGTAAGCGAAGGAGTGATCGGCTATGACCGCATCATAAAAATGATGGTGGTAAAAGACGGAGAGCTGATGGCAGAAGAAAAAGGCATATACAGCATTGAGAAATTTTTGGTAGCCCGCAGACTAATGTATTGGCAGGTTTACCTGCACAAAACAGTGCTTGTCGCAGAAAAAATGCTGATAAAAATAACAGAACGCGTAAGAGAATTATCTAATAAAAATGACTTATCTCTTACCACCGGAACAACTATAGATTTTTTTATAAATGAATTTGATGGTACAATGAATGATAAGGCGCTGCAAAACTTTGCAAGGCTCGATGATTTTGATTTTATGCACGCCATAAAAACATGGAGCCTCCATCCCGATATTGTATTAAGCACCTTGTGCAAGGACATTTTAGACAGAAAATTATTGAAGATTAAACTTCAGACGGAGCCATTTATCAAAGAAACTGTGCATCAAAAGTTACAAAATACTTGTCAAAAGCTGCATATTGATAAACAGGAAGCACAGTATTTTGTTTTTACCGGCGAAACGGTAAATACTATGTATAAAACGAATGATGAACAGATTAATATTTTATTTAAAAACGGGCAGGTAAAAAATATTTCACAAGTTGATAACGCGCTAATACACAAAACTATGTCGAGCCCTGTTAAAAAATTTTACATTTGTTATTACGAATAATATTACGACAAAAACTCCTTATATAATTATTTTTTACTGTTAACGATTCGCTCATAAACTAATAATATGACATTTACTGCAAACCAGATAGCGGTTTTAATAAAAGGAAGCATCGAAGGAAATGCAGATATTGTGGTTGGCAGTTTTGGAAAGATTGAAGAAGCAGAAAACGGACAGCTTGCCTTTTTAGCTAATCCCAAATACGAAGATTTTTTATACACTACGCAAGCATCGGCAGTTATAATATCAGACAAGCTTGAGCTTAAACAACCTGTATCATGTGCACTTATTCGTGTAGCTGATCCGTATTCTGCTTTTGCCAGCTTATTACATCATTACGAGCAATTAAAAACGCAGCAGCTAAACGGAGTGCAGGAACCCAGTTTTATTTCACCTACAGCCAAAAAAGGTGAAAATGTATTTATAGGAGCTTTCGCATACATAGGCGAGTCAAGTGAAATTGGAAATAATGTAAAAATATTTCCCGGCGTATATATTGGAAATAATGTAAAAATCAGCGATAATTCTCTCTTGCATCCAGGCGTTAAAATCTATCATGATTGTGTTATTGGCCAAAATGTTACTATTCACGCAGGAAGTGTAATTGGAGGCGATGGTTTTGGCTTTGCCCCGCAGGCAGACGGGTCGTTTAAAAAGGTGCCCCAAATTGGAAATGTAATTATCGAGGACAACGTAGAGATTGGTTCAAATTCAACCATTGACCGGGCTACCATAGGATCAACCATCATCAGATCAGGGGCGAAGCTTGATAACCTGATACAAATAGCGCACAATGTAGAAATTGGGAATAATACGGTTATCGCTGCGCAGGCGGGCGTCAGCGGCAGCACCAAAATAGGCAACAGCGTTATGATTGGCGGGCAGGCAGGCGTGGTCGGGCATCTGCAGATAGCAGACGGAAGCAAAATAAACGCACAAAGCGGGGTAAGCAAATCCATAAAAAAACCAAACTCTACCGTTACCGGCTCTCCGGCCTTTGATTATACCAGCACACTTCGCAGCCAGGCTATTGCAAGAAATTTACCCGAAATGGAAAAAAGGCTTACCGAACTGGAAAACAAAATGAAAACCTTGCTGGAAGAAAGAGCGGAAACAAATCATTCAGGAGAGGTTTTGTAATGTTGTAATAACGCTGCTCATATATAATGGCTGCTTTATAATATAATCCGATACTTTTCATACTTTCGTGGCTTTACGGCGCTTATGAACAGTAACGGACGGTCTTTTCAACATACCATACAGGATGAAATAAGTATTTCGGGAGCAGGCCTTCACACTGGTCAGTCAGTAACGATGCGTATCAAACGTGGCGCTTCCAATACGGGTATAGTTTTTCAAAGGGTAGATCTGCCCTTAAAACCTACAGTAAAAGCAGATGTAGACTTTGTAGTCGAAACAAACCGCAGCACAACTTTAGAGCACAACGGTGCGCGGGTCAGCACTATTGAGCATTTGATGGCTGCACTGGTGGGAATGCAGGTAGACAATGCTTTAATTGAAATTGATGGCGAAGAAGTGCCGATATTAGATGGAAGCGCACAACCCTTTGTTGAAGCGCTGCAAAAAGCGGGTGTGCAGCAGCAGGAAGCAGAAAAAATTTATTATAATATTGAGCATAATATTACCTTTTCTGACGAAGAAAAAAAGGTGGAAATGGTAGCGCTTCCTTATCATGAGTATCGGATAAATACGCTTATAGATTTTAACAGCCCTGTTCTGGGAACGCAACACGCGGCATTAAAGAATATAAATGATTTTAATACAAATATCGCCCCCTGCAGAACTTTTTGTTTTTTTCATGAATTAGAATGGCTTTTGGCTAATAATCTTATTAAGGGCGGAGATATTAACAACGCTATCGTAGTAGTAGACAAAGAAGTGACCCAGGCACAGGTGGAGAGAATATCAAAAGTATTTAATAAAAGAGATGTACAAATTGGTTCCGAAGGCATTCTCAATAACCTTGAGCTAAGATTTCCTAACGAGCCGGCGAGGCACAAACTCCTTGACGTAGTGGGCGACCTTGCCCTTGTAGGATTCCCGTTCAAAGCACACATTATTGCTAACCGGCCCGGTCATGCAAGCAATGTGAAGTTTGCCAAAAAGATAAAAGAACATATTAAAAAAAATAAGAACCGGCAGGAAATTCCTAAATATGACCCTAACAAACCTGCTGTTTTAACTGTGCAGCAAATTGAAAAGATTTTACCTCACCGCTATCCTTTTTTAATGGTAGATAAGGTAATTGAGCTTTCTGAAAAAATAGTAATTGCTATTAAAAATGTTTCGTACAATGAGCCTTTCTTCCAGGGTCATTTTCCTGGCAATTCTGTAATGCCCGGAGTTTTGCAAGTGGAAGCGCTCGCCCAGGCCGGAGGTTTTCTTGCAATACCCAGAGACACAGAAGATAAATACGATACCTATTTTTTGAAAATTGAGAACTGCAAGTTTAAGCAAAAGGTGGTGCCCGGTGACACGCTTATTTTAAAGATGGAATTATTAAATCCGATCCGGCGAGGCATTTGTGAAATGAAAGGAACCATATTTGTAGGCGATAAAATTGTTACAGAAGCAACTTTGGTAGCTCAAATTGTAAAAAGACCAAAAGCATGAGCCTAAGCCCGCTTGCCTATATTCACCCCGATGCAAAAATTGGTGACAATGTAACAATTGATCCTTTCGCTGTTATTGAAGGAGAAGTTTTTATTGGAAACGGAACGCATATTATGTCTCATTCTGTCATAAAGAATGGTGCTGTTATCGGAAAAAATTGTGTTATTTATCCCGGCGCTGTTATAGCAGCTATTCCTCAGGATTTGAAATTTGTGGGTGAAAAAACAACGGTGGAGATAGGCGACGGCACTAGCATACGCGAATGCGTAACTGTAAACCGGGGAACAAAAGACAAATGGAAAACTGTTTTAGGCAAAAATTGCCTGATAATGGCTTATGCCCATATAGCTCATGACTGTATATTAGGCAATAATGTTATTCTCGCCAACGCCGTACAGTTAGCGGGACACGTAGAAGTAGGAAATTTTGCAATAATGAGCGGATTATGCGGCGCTGTTCAATTTACCCGGATTGGCGCTCATACTTATATTGCAGGGCATACCGTGGTACGAAAAGATGTGCCGCCATACGTAAAAGCAGCCCGCGAGCCGATGAGTTTTGCAGGCATAAATACAGTTGGCCTGCAGCGTTCTAAGTTTTCCGCAGAAATAATAAACGAAATTACAGAGATTTATAAGATTTTTTTTATTGAAAAAAATACAACTACTTCTGCTCTTGAAAAAGTAGAAAAATCTTTTTCTCCTTCCGCTGAAAAAGACGTAATTGTAGATTTTATAAAAAGTTCAAAGACCGGCATTATAAAGCGACCTTCAAAAACTGCAAGTGATGAAGATAACTCTCTCTAATGCCGGTAAACGTTTCAACAGAGACTGGATTTTCAGAAAGGCAGATTTAATTTTTTTACCTGGTCATACCTACGCCATCACCGGCTCAAACGGAAGCGGTAAAAGCACATTATTACAGACACTTGCCGGGAGCATGGAAATAAGCGAAGGCAATATTAAATGGAGCTTTAATAATACTTCCATAGATGCAGATAATATTTATAGTTATCTTACTATCGCAGCGCCGTATATAGAAGTTATCGAGGAAATGACCGCAATAGAATTCCTGCAGTTTCACAGGCAGTTTAAACCATTGTTAAAAGGAATTTCAATATCAGAAATTTTAAAGCTGATTGGATTAGAAAAGGCCGCAGCCAAACAAATCCGTTACTATTCTTCCGGAATGAAGCAACGCATCAAGCTTGCCCAGGCTATTTTCTCCGATGCTCCTCTGCTGCTGCTTGATGAGCCTTGTACTAACTTTGATGCCACAGGTTTTTTATTGTATGAACAATTAATAAAGGATTTTACTAAAAATAAAACGATCATTGTAAGCAGCAATGATGTTAATGAATATTCGTTTTGTGAGAATGTGGTAAGTATTATGGATTATAAATCTCAAACCCCTAAAGTGGCTTAAAGAACCATTTAAACACATAGAAACATAGATTTAATAGAAAATCATAGACACTACTTTATGACACCTTTTCCTATGACTAACGGAGAAACTTAAACAAAAAGCAGGAGCATTGGAAAATGGATTTTTTATGTGCTTCTATGTTTCTACTGTGCCTATGTGGTGAAAAGAAATAAATTTATATTATGAAAAAAGAAAAGTACACTAAAGCACACCAAGAGCTGAGCAGAATTGCTAATGCTGGTTCCAAAAAAAATTCCTGATACATTTCCGCAATTATTCCATTTTAAAAGTCTCTAAAAACTTCGTAGTAAAATTTCCTTTGCGGAAATCTTCATTTTTCATCAGTTGAAGATGAAAAGGAATAGTAGTTTTAATGCCTTCAATTATATATTCGCTTAATGCACGGTGCATAGCGGCTATGGCTTCTTCACGTGTCTGTGCCATCGTTATCAATTTGCCGATCATGCTGTCGTAATAAGGCGGAATGACATAGCCTGTATACACGTGGCTGTCAACCCTTACTCCATGTCCGCCCGGCTCGTGCAGCACTGTAATTTTGCCGGGGCTGGGGCGAAAATCATTATAAGGGTCTTCAGCATTTATACGACATTCTATCGCATGCTTTTGAGGTTCATAATTTTTTCCGCTTATAGCATCGCCGGCAGCAATTTTTATCTGCTCTTTTATCAGGTCAAAATTTATTACTTCTTCCGTCACACAGTGCTCTACCTGTATACGGGTGTTCATCTCCATAAAATAAAAGTTCCTGTTCTTATCTACTAAAAACTCAATTGTACCCACGCTTTCATAATTTATAGCACTGGCTGCTTTTATTGCTGCTTCACCCATTTTAAAACGCAACTCCGGTGTCATAAAAGGCGAAGGGCTTTCCTCCACGAGCTTTTGGTGCCGGCGCTGGATAGAACAATCTCTTTCGCTCAGGTGAGCCACTTTTCCGTACTGGTCGCCAACTACCTGTATTTCTATGTGGCGGGGTTCTTCCACAAATTTCTCCATGTACACGCCATCATTTTTAAATGATGCTGCTGCCTCTGTCCGCGCCGTGATATAAGCTTTTTCCAGTTCACTTTCTTCATATACCACACGCATACCTTTGCCGCCGCCGCCTGCAGTGGCTTTTAAAATAACCGGGTACCCTATTTCTTTTGCAATACCTTTCGCCTCAGCCACACTTTCCAGCAATCCTTCTCCTCCCGGCACAACCGGCACCCCTGCCTTTATCATGGTTTCTTTAGCAGAAATTTTATCGCCCATTTTATTGATCATATCGGCAGTGGGGCCGATAAATTTCACACCATGATCCTGGCAAATTTGAGAGAATTTGGCGTTTTCTGCTAAAAAACCATAACCGGGATGAATAGCGTCGGCATTGGTAATCTCGGCAGCAGCCATGATAAAGGCTATATTTAAATAAGAGTCTATGCTGGGCGGCTTGCCGATACATACCGCTTCATCTGCAAATTTCACATGCAGGCTTTCTTTATCTGCAGTAGAGTAAACAGCAACTGTTTTAATACCCATTTCTTTGCAGGTACGAATAACACGAAGAGCAATCTCCCCGCGGTTGGCAATCAAAATCTTTCTAAACATTTAATAATTTGAAAAATTGAAAAATCGGAAATTTGTAATAAAACAAAATTGAAAACCGTTTTCGGACTCCCAAGTTTGGTCAGTTTTCAAATTAGATCAGGCTGGTTCCACTAAAAACAGGGGCTGGTCATACTCTACAGGTGAAGCATCATCAACCAACACCTTTACTACGGTTCCTTTTACCTCACTTTCAATTTCGTTAAAAAGCTTCATAGCCTCAATAATGCAGACCGTTTTGCCTGCCGAAACTTCGTCTCCTATACTTATAAAAGCTGGTTTATCGGGGCCTGAGCTCCTGTAAAAAGTTCCTATCATCGGGCTTTTAATAGTTATAACTCTTTCTGCCTGTTTGCTTGCTGCAGCTTCGGTGTCTGCAGCAGTAATGCTGTTGGCCGGTGCAGGCTGAACAGAAGATACAGGCGCCTGTACAGCAATTACAGGCTGAGCCGGTAAAAATGATTGCATGTGAGCAAGAGCTGCAGAAACAGGGGCAGGATCTTCTTTTTGCTTAATCACAATCTTAAAATCACCTTCCTCAATCCTTAATTCACCTATGTTGCTTCGGTTAACTATCTTAATTAATTCCTGAATTTGTTTAAAGTCCATAAGAAGTTTGTGATAATTTGATGGTTAATGAAGATTTTATAGAAACGGAAGGCAAAATAGCTATTTTTAAAATAATACAACTTAAAACGATAATAATTATTGAAAGCTGCGAAAATACATTTTTTTGAAATAGTCTGTACCGGCTTACTTTCTGCGACTTCCTTCTTTGACTGGCGAAGCTTTTGCGTTACTCTCCTGTTTCTGAATTTGCGGCGTCTGCAGGTTTAGATTGTGAAGACCCCTGCTGGCGCAGGTAAATGCTTAAAATGATTATAGCAAAAATTGAAAGAAATTCACTTTGCCAGTTTTGAAACGACTCAAACCAAAGGCGCGAACCGGTAAGATATTCAGAAACGCTTTCAAGCGGTTTTTGCAAACGAAGCTGCTCTGCATTATAATCCTTCAGACTTCCGTATGTATGCATGCCAAACGAAAACAGGTATAGAAGCACCAGTGCTATTGACAAAGAATGCTTGTACAAAGCGAGCACAATTCCACCTTTGTGCACAGGCCATGGTGCATCTTTTTTATTTGCGTCTGGCTCTCTGTCTGCCTCTTCTTCTCCCTCAAGCTTTTTTGACTCCGATGAACCTTTTTGCCTTAATGTTCTGGTAAGAATAACAAATACAGCCATTTGCAGAAATTCGCTTTCCCAGTTTTCAAAAGTTGAAGATATAAAGTGACCGCTGGTTGTATATTCCGATAATGAAACGGGCGGATACTTGTCATCCTTCCGGTCATTATTGTATTCCTTCCACCCGGTAAAAAACTGGGCGGTAAGCGAAACCACAAATAAAATAAAGAAAACAATGCTTAAGCCGTTTTTATAAAAAAAGCCTTTTTTCATATTACAATATTATCGAAACTTACAACATTTTATTTAAAACCTTCCTGACTGAATTTTTAATCTGTTTCAAAGTTTTCGTTGTTTTTTTATTTTTCTATAAATTCCGGTAAAATACATAACTGCAATGAACTTGCTAAAGCCTGATTTTATAATTATTAATGTATGTATCATTTCTTCTATAAATTTTATGTTACCTTAAATTTTAAAAAACTTCTGATAAGCTTATTATTGTTACATCACACAAAAATTTACCTTACCTTATGCTAAACCGACGTACGTTTTTACAATTCTCTTTTTTTAGCTCATCCTCTTTATTTGCCGGTAAAAATCGTTTTGGCAAATCCTCTTCTGATGGACCTGTCGTTATATCAACCTGGATGCCGAACGTAAAAGCGAATGCGGCAGCATGGACTGTATTAGAAAATAAAGGCAGCGCGTTGGATGCTGTAGAAAAAGGCGTGCGGGTGACAGAAGCAGATCCGTCTGACCAAAGTGTTGGTTATGGCGGATTGCCTGACCGTGATGGAAAAGTAACATTGGATGCCTGCGTGATGGATGAAAAAGGAAATTGCGGCGCCGTGATGGCCATAGAAAACATAATGCACCCCGTTTCTGTCGCCCGGCTGGTGATGGAAAAAACGCCGCATGTGCAGTTGACAGGCCAGGGCGCATTGCAATTTGCTTTATCACAAGGTTTTAAAAAAGAGAATTTACTAACGCCCGAAAGTGAGAAAGCATGGCGGGAATGGCTTAAAACTTCGCACTACAACCCGATGATAACGGTTGACAACATAGAAGAGGAAATAAACAAACAAAAGAAAAAAGAAGTAAAAGGACAAATTAACAATCATGATACCATCGGTATGATTGCACTTGATGCAAGTGGCAATCTCAGCGGCGCGTGCAGCACCAGCGGTATGGCTTATAAAATGAGCGGTAGGGTAGGTGATTCTCCGATTATAGGTGCAGGCTTATTTGCAGATAACGAAATAGGCGCCGCAACATCTACGGGAGTCGGTGAAGAAGTGATAAAAATATGCGGCTCGCATACTGTTGTAGAACTAATGCGTCATGGCTTTTCGCCGGAGGAAGCCTGCAAAAAAGCGGTAGAGCGGATTGTAAAAAGAAACGGATTAAATGCCAGAACAATACAGGTGGCGTTTATTGCTTTAAATAAAAAAGGTGAGTTTGGAGGCTACTCCGCACTTAAAGGATTTAATTACGGCGTAAGAAGCATGCAGGGTGAAAAAGTGTATGACTCGAAATACTTTTTTTAGTTGAAGAGAAATGAAAACTTTGCAATTTTAAAAGATTATATATTACATGTTTATCTTGCCTATTCAAATTTACTTTTATGAGTGACAAAAAGAAAAGCCCTTTATATATATGGAGTGTTTTAACCAATCGTTGTCCCCGCTGCCGTGAAGGAAAAATTTATGTTACCGATAATGCCTATAATTTAAAGAAGAATTTGAAGATGAATGAAAACTGTCCCGTATGCGGGCAACCTACTGAGATTGAGGTTGGTTTTTACTATGGTACCAGCTACGTCAGTTATGCCCTGACAGTAGCTTATAGCGTGGCAACTTTTGTTGCCTGGTGGGTATTGCTTGGGTTTTCATTGTATGATAACAGTATTATTTACTGGTTAATCTTTAACGGTGTTACCTTGTTGCTGCTGCAACCCTTTTTTATGCGTTTATCACGATCGCTCTGGCTTAGCTGGTTTGTAAAGTACGACCCCGACTGGAAGGACAAAAAGACAAAAGAATACGAAAGAGTAATCAAAGATCACATGAATAACTGGTAGATATTTTAAAAACTTCTTGACAGGTTTTTTGAAATCAGAAGCTGAAAAAGATAAAACTAACATTTTTCCAAAGCCTGTAAAATATCATTCAATATGTCATCCTGGTGCTCGAGGCCTACTGATATTCTTATTAAACCAGGTGTAATATTTACTGCCAGCCTTTCTTCTTCTGTAAGCTTTACATGTGTAGTGGTTGCAGGGTGAGAGGCTATGCTTCTTGTATCACCAAGGTTTGCAGTTATCGTAAGCATTTTTAAGTTATCCAGAAAATTACGGCCAGCCTCCAGGCCGCCTTTTAATTCAAAACAAACTATACCGCCCCCGTTTTTCATCTGTTTTTTTGCAATCTCATATTGCGGATGACTTTGTAAATCCGGGTATTTCAACCATACGATTTTTTCATTATTTTCCAGAGCTTTTGCAATGTAAAGCGCATTCTTAGAATGACGCTCCATGCGTACGTCCAGGGTTTCGAGGCTTCTGCTTAAAACCCAGGCATTAAAAGGAGACATGGATGGGCCCGTGCTTCTGCAAAAAAGATAAATGTCTTTTATCAAATCCTTTTTACCCACAACAGCGCCGCCTAAAACCCGGCCCTGCCCGTCTAACCACTTTGTGGCAGAATGAACAACAAGGTCTGCGCCAAATTCAATTGGCCTTTGGCCCACAGGTGTGGCGAAACAATTATCTACATTTAAAATGATATTATGCTTTTTGGCAAGATTTGATACAAACTCAATATCTATTATGTCCAGGCCCGGGTTAGTAGGCGTTTCTAAATATATCATTTTGGTGTTAGGTCGGATGGCGGCTTCCCACTCTTCGGGCTTGTCTGCATTTACATAGCTGTATTCTATTCCATACTTTGGAAGATATTTAGTAATAACTGTGTGTGTGCTCCCAAATATTGCATTGCATGCCAGCAAGTGGTCTCCGCTTTTAAGCAGCGCCATAAATGATGCAAACACAGCGCTCATGCCTGATGCGGTAGCAAAACCTGCTTCTGCACCTTCGAGGGCAACTATTCTGTCGGTAAACTCCTGCACAGTCGGATTGCTGAACCTGGTGTAGATATTATTATCATTTTCATCCGCAAAAGTTGCCCTCATTTCCTCAGCATCACTGTAGGTGAAGCTGCTGGTGAGAAACAAAGGAGATGAATGCTCCATTTCATTTGTCTGTTCTGTTCTGATTCTTATTGCCTGCGTTATCGGGTGTTGTTCCATTAATTATTCATTCCTTTAAATAAGATAAGAAAGCAAATTTGGTTTAATAAAAAACATGAGAAAAGCTCAATAAAGAGTTAATGGTACAAGGGAGTGACACAACGATGCCGAAGGAAGTTATAAAGCTCGTCCCGCCACTTATTTTATTTTGATTCTCTTTTCGAGCTTTATCTGCAAATTCTTTATTAAACGGCGGGCTCTAAAACTTTTACTTCCCAGGTGATGTTGCAACCTGCCCTGCGTATTGTTTCAGCGACCGAACAGTATTTATCCATTGACAGCGCACATGCTCTTTTAGCCTTATCAGCATCAATATTTCCGGTGAGTATAAATACAATTTTTACCGCTTTCCAAAGCGAGGGTTCTGCTCCGGCCTCACGTTCGCCTTCAATTTTCATGTCAAAACTTTCAATTATCTGGCGCTGTTTTTTTAAAATAGAAACAATGTCTATGCCGCTGCATCCGCCCAAACCCATCAGCAACAATTGCATTGGCCTTACGCCAAAATTTACTCCGCCCGACTCAGGATTGCTGTCCATTTTTACTATATGTCCGTTGGCATCTCTGGCTTCAAAGCCAAAATCTCCTTCTGCCCTGGTTAATTCAATTTCAACCATAATAAAAATATTTTTGCAAATGTAATTCAAGCAAACCTTTACTTTGAGTTTTGAATTGAAAAGATAAAATGAATTATTTTCATTCTGATGAGCCTTTTATCACTGAAAGCGGCGAAACACTTGCAACTGTAACCATTGCTTATAATACTTACGGAACCATAAATGCTGAAAGGAATAATGTGGTGTGGGTATGTCATGCCCTGACCTCAAACTCTGCAGCTACAGAGTGGTGGCCCGGTATGGTTGGAGAAAATACGGTAATTGACCCTGCAGATTATTTTATAGTTTGTGCCAACATACCGGGCTCGTGCTATGGCAGCACGGGACCTCTGAGCAATAATCCGGAAACGGGAAAACCTTACTATAGTGACTTTCCGATGATTACTATAAAAGATATAGTAAGGTGTTTGATTTTGCTGCGAAAGCATTTGCAGGTAGAAAAAATTTTTTTATTAATGGCAGGCAGCATGGGCGGATACCAGGCGCTTGAATGGGCTGTTATCGAGAAAAACTGCATAAAAAATCTTTTTCTAATAACGACCTCTGCGGCAGAAAGCGCCTGGGGCATTGCTATACATACAGCACAACGCTTAGCTATAGAAGCTGATAAAAGCTGGACAGATAAAAGTACGGAGGCAGGAAAAAACGGGTTAAAAGCAGCAAGGGCCATCGGCCTGCTGACCTACCGCAATTATACCATTTTTGTTGAAAGACAAACTGACAAGGATAATGAGAAAATTAACCATTTTAAAGCATCTTCTTATATTAATTACCAGGGCGACAAGCTGGTCAGTCGTTTTAATGCACAAAGTTATTGGATACTTACAAAAGCAATGGACAGCCATAACCTGGCCAGGGGCAGAAATAAAACGATTAAAGAAGTATTGCAATCCATATCTCAGAATGTGCTGATTATTGGTATTGCAAGTGATATTCTTTGCCCGGTGCAGGAGCAAAAATTTATTGCAGATTGCCTGCCAAATGCTGCTTATGTTGAAATAGATTCTTCGTATGGCCACGATGGTTTTTTAATTGAATATGAAAAGATTTCATACCATCTTTCAAAATGGCTCAGAACTGTTTGATTGTGTTTTTGGTGCAAAATCCTGAAACGGTGTCTTTTTCTTTAATAATAAAAACAGCACTATTGCCATCCAGCCTAACCAGAATAAGTAAACGCCTAAGTGAAAACGTTCACCGAGCCAGCGATGAGAGAGCGAGTTTCGAAAATCAGCATACGAAAAAAGTAACCCTGTAAGTGCTGTCAATAATAAAACTGTAAAAATGATGCCTGAAGCGGCTTTACTTACTATTTTGCTTATCGTATGTAAGATTGTAAACAAGACAATCCAAACGACAAAAACAAGCAGAGCGCCTTTCCACCAGGTTTTAAGAATTGGTATTCTGTGTAAAAAAGACTTATTCCGGCTTTGCCGGTAAATGAAATTGCTGATAATAAATACCCGGTAAGCAATGAAAATAAAGCCAGTGAAATAACGAAAACCTGGTTTTGTTTCACTATCGAAAATGTTTAAAAAAACGCAAAATAAAAATCATAAGTTGAAAATTCAAAAACAGCTTACTTTTCTTTTTTAAATAAAATGAAAAATTTCGGTTTTATGTATCTTACAAAATTTAAAAATGTTCCCTCACAGTTTCGTAAATATTGCACAATGCAATACTTTTATTTACTTTCTCATAAATAAGTAACTTGCTCACTTCATCACTAATTTAAAATAAAAACAATGAAAAAGATTGCTTTTGCCTGCCTTGGTTTTATTTGCCTCATGGCACTTACAAGATGTAATAATCCTGATACAAAGACAAGCACAACGGCTGATACAACAGTGGTCCAAACCGCCACAAACAGCGATATAACTTCCAACTGGAAAATCGGGGTTCAAATGTGGACCTTTCGTATGTTCACTTTTGCTGAAGCATTGGATAAAGTAGATAGCGCAGGCGTCAAAAACATTGAAGCATTCTGGGGGCAACCATTAGGTGCAGGTATGAAAGACAGTTTTGGCATCAGGATGTCGGAAGACAGCCGGACCAAAGTGAAACAACTATTGCAAAAAAAGGGAATAACTATGACCGCAATGGGTGTTATTTCTCCCGGCACAAGAGATGAATGGCATAAAGCTTTTGATCTTGCAAAAGAATTTAACCTTAGCTATATCACCGCAGAGCCGCATAAAGACCAATGGAGCATGGTGGACAGCATGGCAGGCTCTTACGGAATAAAAGTGGCGATACATGACCATCCTAAACCAAATGCATACTGGAGCCCTGACTCTGTAATCGCTGCTATGAAGGGGCATCCAAATCTTGGCGATTGTGCAGATGTCGGTCATTGGGCGCGTAATGGTTTAAATCCTGTAGAGTGTTTAAAAAAGCTGGAAGGTCACGTATACGGCGTTCACTTAAAAGACATTAAAAAATTCAACGACACCCAGGCAGAAGATACTGTGGTAGGTAAAGGAGTAATTGATTTTACTGCCATTTTCCAAGAGTTAAAACGTCAGAATTTTAAAGGAATGCTTTCTATAGAGCATGAATCTAACTGGTATCACAGCTTGCCTGATGTAGTAGAAACAGTTAAATACTACAATGACCAGACGGCAAAGCTAAAATAACCAACTGGTGAACAGAATTGATAATAGGATATAGGATAATAATTAAAAAGAGGCAGGTTCTTAACCTGCCTCTTTTTAAAACAAAGATCCAAAATAAATTAACCAAGAGATTTAATCCAGTGTACTACTTCGTCTTTGGTTTTGCCTAACTTCTTTTGTAATCTTCCGAAAAATTCATCATCCTTTCCTTCTTCATATTCCAGGTCATCATCGGTAAGACCGCTGTGGGCTTGCTTTAGTTTGCCTTTAAATTCATTGTAATCACCTTTAAATTCTAACTTATCCATAATAGTGCGTTTTAGAAGTAAAGCTAAAAAAACTATGCCAAAAAGTTTATACAATTTTAATAAAACTATTGATTAAAGACTGACGCTACATTGTATGCTGAAACAAACGAAGAAAGCTTTTTGGATTAATAATAACGCAAAAAAAATAGCAGCCGGATTTAGCTGCTATTTATAAATTATGTTAGAATATTTAAACTGACCTTCTTCCCATTATTAATGAAATAATAAACAAGACTACAAATATAAAAAATAATACTTTAGCTATACCTGCAGCACTTGCAGCAACGCCGCCAAAACCGAATATTGCAGCAATTACTGCAACAATTGCAAAAATGATTGTCCAACGTAACATGGTAGAAAATTTAAGTGATGAAATATTTTATAAATACTGTACTAAAAACGTACCAGAGGGTTCAAAGGATATTTTTGATAGTGGCATTATATTTATTCACCAAACTTTTCTTTACTTAATATATAAAAGAAATGATAAAAATGAAAAATGAGGAATGTTTTATACTTAATGCAAATAAAAAGTTTTACAATATTTACCTGAATTTAAGATATTACTCCACTTCCTTCTCAAAAATCTTTCCCGATTGTTTATTCTTTAAAATAAGCTTCCTTGCGCCGTAATGGGTTAGTTCTTCTTTCACCAAATAATTTTCATCATCGTAGTCAACAAAAGGACTAACCTTCGATACTCCTTCCTGTCCTCTCCAGATGTCAAGCTGTACCGGTTCCCAGAGTTTGCTTTTTGCAGAACGGTAGCAAGCATCCAAAACAGAATTAACGACGTAACCATCATAAAAAGTTTCTTTTGGCTGCTTTCCTTGTTCCATGGAATTAAACATATCCATAAACATGTGATTGTAGCCTAACTCATTCAGCTCATCACCTACCGGGAAAAGCCAGCCTGTATTGCTTTCAGCCTTTTCGGCTACATAACCGGTTCCTTTGCCGGTAGTAAACATTTCAAAACCGGTGCGTAAAAAGTTATTTATCCATATCGTTCCTTCTGTACCCATCACTTCATCACGCAGGTCGAGACCGCCGCGAAAAGTCCAGCTTACTTCAAACTGGCCTATAGCACCATTTTCATATTTTACCATAGCTATCGCATGATCTTCGGCATCTATAGGTTTTACCTGCGTATCTGCCCAGCACATTACCTCGACAGGTTTAATGTCTTTCCCGATATAACTTCTTGAAATTTCTACACAATGACAACCCAGATCGAGTATGCAGCCTCCGCCAGCCTGTTCTATATTCCAAAACCATTCGCTGTGCGGCCCGGGGTGTGTTTCTCTTGATTTCGCCCAGAGTATTCTGCCAAGCGCACCGTTTTTTACACTTTCGTGAGCCTTTATAAACTTTGGTGTATATACCAGATCTTCGAGATAACCATTAAATATTCCGGCGCTTTCCACTGCTTCCAACATGCGTTTAGCTTCTGCGCCGTTTCTTCCCAAAGGCTTTGTTGTCATCACTGCTTTTTTATGTTTACAGCAAAGCATTACAGCTTCTTCATGCAGGTTATTTGGCAGCGCGATACAAACTATATCAACATCAGGATGAGAAATAGATTCTTCCATGTTGGTGGTTATATGTTCTGTTTTGTAATCTTCTGCAAATTTTTTAGCAGACTCTTCCCTCCGGGAATAAATGCTTACTATTTTGTCTCTGCTTCTGTAGCCTTGCAGAGACTCTGCATAAAACCGCCCGATAAATCCTGATCCAAGCATTGCAATTCGTTGCATTGTTTTTGGTTTTTAAATGAGGAAGTAATATTAACAAATAATCAATCAATTTGACAAATTTGAATAATAAAAGCTTTTGAATTACTTTAAAAACTTATTACATCTTTATTCTCTATCCTGCATATTTGATTGTTAGTTCGTCTTCAAATCCGAAAATTGTTAATGCCTGTTTTATTCTGTCAAATTTGCCAATGCTGTCAATGTTTGCCTCCATAAAATATGTATCGTTTAATTGAAGAGCTTGCCTTAAACCATCCTCTTTGGGATTTGTTGATAAGCTTATTTTATTACCAATTTCAGATGTAAAAAAAGTTTCAGGTTGTAAATTAAAAAGCTGCTTAAATACTTCATGATACAGTTTCGCGACTTGAGTTACTTCAAGCTTTTGATTAAAAAATATTGCATACTCCAATTTTTTATGTTTAGGGTCTTCAGCATCAAAAATATTTACCTCATCACTTGCAGTTTCCATTTCAATTTCAATTTCAGGAACTTCCCAAATTTTCAAAAATCTTTCTGAAATTAAGTCTGAACGTCTTTCAATCTCATATCTATCCCATCTATTAAGAGTTGATAAATGTTTATTTAACCAAAGTCGGCTGTCCTTATATCCTGCATTTCCTAAATCTCTTTTTGCAATAAATGATTTGTTTCCAAGTTTACCATTATTCCCAGAAAGAGTTAAGTTTCCTATTGTATTTAAATAGTTTTCTCGAATTAAATTATATTCGTCTATTCCTAAATCAATTTTCCATTTAGGATCCGGATTTTGAGGAAAAATGTGTTCTATAGTAATGTCTGAATTTCCTTCTATAATTACAGGTTCTTTATTTTCAAAATTTTCAAGTCTTTCAAGTAAATAAGTTCGGTTTTTAGGTTTAACATTGTACACATCTTTTTCTTTTAATGCCTTTATTGTTTCAGAATTTCGAGGAAAACGTTGTATACCCGAACGTTGTAAAAGTGATTTTTGTATAGAATATAAATAATTTGTTAGTTCAACTTTATCATAAAGATTCATAAATATTTTATTTAAAGCATTAGTTGGTAACCCTGCAATAAACCGTCGCCATGTAAAGGATTGAACAAGAGTCAGGATTGATATGAAAATCTGTTTATCTATAATATTATTTGAATAATCTTCATAAGCTACATTTATTTCAAGCCTATTTATATACTCTAACTGATTCCTTACATCTCTATCGCTTTCATTCTTAGGATTTGTTAGTTTATTGTAATACCTAACTAATGATTTTAGTTCTGCGAGTACAACTTCTAATTCGTCAATTGTTTTTGTTTGAGATTGTGCCTTAAATTTTAAATAAACATCTCCCTTATTTGGGATTTCTTTGTTTTTTAAAGTAAGATAATCACGAATAAAGTCTGACACTCTGCTTTTATTAAGGGTTTCATCTTTTGCATTCTTTTCAATAATCTCCCAATAATTCTTATAAATTTTATTTTGATTTGTTGTTGAAAGTCCCATTAAAATGTAGTTCCTAATTAAGTCAGCTTGTGATAACTCAAGTCCTGTGGAATTAAGACTTTCAAAAATTCTTTGGGGATTGTCTTTTTGTCTGTCAAGAGCAATATCAACAAAAATTAATTTGGATAATCCCCTTTGGATCGTTTCAAAATTATTTACATTAATTACAGATTTAAAATGATTGAAATTTTCAATTATTTTTGAATAACCTACAAATTCATCCTCGCTATTATAATTAAGAATATGCTTTAAGGCAACTTGATTATTTTCTGTAGGTTTCAATTTCAACTTCTCAGCTTCCGTAGCAAATTCGTTTATGAGATAAGTTTTATGAATTCTATTTACAAGTACTTGGTTGTCGAGTTCTTTAGCTATCCTATACAAAGCAATGTAGATCAAAGTAATTGTAGTAAGTCTTTGTTGTCCGTCAATAATCGTTAATTCTGTGAGACCTGATGCCGTGTAAACATCATCATGAACATACACTATACTGCCAATAAAATGAGCATTCACTTTATCATTTTTCCCTGCTTCAAGTATGTCCTGTAATAATTGTTTGCATTGCAAAAGTGTCCAGTCATAATTTCTTTGATATACTGGAATAGTAAATGTGGTTTCATTAGTTGCTAAAAACTTATCTACCTTAGTCTCGTTTGCCTTCATTTATTTTTTTTCTTAATTGGTTGTATCAAGAGTGAAATTTAATTAGAATTTCTGAATGCGTTTTGCTTACTACAATCTATGAAACTATTAAAAGCTTTTGAATTACTTTAAAAATTTAGGAGGAAGTTTAGCCAAAGCTTGAATTTTTAGCTCTTTATAAAACACTTCCGCTCCCTCTGATTGTATTTGCAGTTTCCCTTTCGTAAGAGGAATTGCCTGCCTATTTTCCATCTGTTTCGAATGATATAATATCATTATCACTTTGTCATTAATTACATGCACACTTGTGTCTCCATAACAATATAAATCAAGTGTGTTCCATTCTTCCGAAGGATTTTCTGCATCTATAGCTTTACGGCAATGCCTTCCGTTGGGACTGGCAGCGCTGAAAGTAAGAACCTTTCCGGCAGGATTGTAAACGTAATCACTGTCTGCATTTTGAATTGCAGGTATGTCTTCCATTCCACCTGCTACTCCCCAATATTCGCCGCAGTTACCTTCTTCAATCTGAAATTCCTGCGAACGCATCCATGCACCATAATCGGCGCCGTAAGGACCGACAGAATGATACAATAACCCGCTGTCTTTTTTCTTGTTTTTCTTCTGTCCCCAGGTTAAATTGCCCCATTTAAACTTTAACTGAAAATGATAGTTTTCATACTCTTTTTGCGTTGAGATAGCGCCCCATCCTTCACCTGATATTCGTATTATGTTTTCTCCGTTTTCTTTTATTACAGTAAAGACATGTTTTGGATCATTGTTAAGCCCTACGGGCTTATTATTAATCATTTTTCCTGTGCTGTCTAAATCTGGTCCGATATATTTATCCCATCCCGTAAAATCTTTTTTATTAAATAAAGACGTCCAATCGCTTTTTTGTTTTTCCCCGCTAAAACTGAAGGTAAAAATACAAGCAGTCAAAAGCACAGGCAGCAACCTTTGAAATTTCATTTTATCGTTTATATAAAAATAGTTTGATTAAATTTCAAATAACATGCTTTTCTGATTTATTTTTTTAAAGGATTAACTTATTTGCAAATCCGGGATTATAAAATTTTTTCTCCTTGTTAAATCTCCCGATCTCGTAACACTTACATCAGACTTCAATTTACTTTTGCAGGTAATAAATGCTTAATTCTCATCTTCACATAGCGCTTGTTGGCAACCCTAATAGCGGTAAGTCTTCCTTATTTAACGCGTTGACAGGATTAAACCAAAAAGTAGGCAATTTTCCTGGCGTTACCGTTGATAAAAAAACAGGAAGCTGTACAATTGAGCCCGGTTTCACTGCTAAAATCATTGATCTTCCGGGCACGTATAGTCTTTATCCGCGCCGGGCTGATGAATGGGTATCGTATAAAGTGCTGATGAATGTGGATGAAACCGTGCATGCTGACATGGTGGTACTGGTGGCAGACGCAAGCAATCTTAAGAGAAATTTACTGTTTTGCTCTCAAATGATTGATTTGAAAATTCCGGTTGTTGTAGCCCTCACTATGGTTGACCTTGCTGCCCAAAAAGGCATTAAGATTGATCTGGAAGCGCTTGAAAGAGAATTGGGCGTGCCGGTCGTTTCCATAAATCCCCGAAAAAATAAAGGATTGCCGCAGTTAAAGAAAGTGCTGCTTCAGACCGCAAATCAACAATACCGGCCTCCTTTGCGTGATTTTATTAATATAAAAATGCTGGCTGAAGATGCAGTCGGAGAAATGCAGCAATTACTGCCGGCGTTAAGCGATTATTCATCTGTTCATTATCTTATCAATCACGAAAATTTTCCGCTCGCAGCTAATGTGCAGGAAAGGATTGAAGACATAGAAACAACTAATAATTTTAACCATACCCGCCTGCAGGCCGAAGAGATTATGCAGCGCTACAGCCGTATAAGACAAATTATGCAGCAAAGCGTAGTGGAGGAAGATCCGGTGCAACGTAAGCTTTTTACCGAAAAGTTGGATAATATTTTGCTAAACCGCACCTGGGGTTATGTTATTCTTTTATCCGTTTTGTTTTTGCTCTTTCAAAGTGTTTTCTGGCTGGCAGAATACCCGATGAATGCAATTGAATGGTTTTTTGCTTCAGCCGCTGGCTGGTTAACCAATATACTTCCTGCTGCATGGTGGAGCGATTTGCTTATCAATGGGTTTGTTGCAGGTCTTAGCGGTATCTTGCTTTTTGTGCCGCAAATCATGATTCTTTTCGGGCTTGTCACGATCCTTGAAGACACGGGTTACATGGCCCGTATTAGTTTTTTAAGTGATAAATTAATGCGCAAAGTTGGACTGAACGGCAAAAGTGTAATGCCAATGATAAGCGGCTTTGCCTGCGCCGTACCGGCAATTATGAGTGCGCGGAATATCGAAAACCGCAAAGAAAGATTATTAACCATATTAGTAACACCGCTGATGAGCTGCAGCGCCCGCCTTCCTGTGTATACGATACTTATAAGCCTGGTAATTCCTAATAAATTTTTTCTTGGTATTTTAAGCCTCCAGGGTTTGGTTATGATGGGATTGTATTTGCTTGGTACTGTAATGGCGCTTATCGTCAGCTATGTTTTTAAGTTGATTATTAAAATAAAAGAAAGGAGTTTTTTTATTTTAGAATTACCCGCCTACCGCGCCCCGCGTTGGAAAAATGTAGGCGTAACCATGATCGAGAAGGCACGAATATTTGTTCGCGACGCAGGTAAAGTTATTATCGTTATCAGCCTTCTTTTATGGTTTTTGAGCAGCTATGGCCCCCCCGGCCGAATGAAAGTTCTTTCGGCTAAATACGAAAAGCTGCAACAAAAAGCAGGAGTGAATAAAAGCAGCGTTGAAAGAGAATATCGTTCTGAAAAACTTCAAAACAGCTATGCAGGTATCCTGGGCAGAACGATTGAGCCTGCCATCGCACCTTTAGGTTACGATTGGAAAATAGGCATTTCTTTGATAACTTCTATTGCTGCCCGCGAAGTATTTGTAGGAACAATGGCAACACTGTACAGCGTAGAAAATGATAATGAAAATACTTCGCTGCGCAAAAAAATGAGCAGTGCAGTGCGCCGCGACGGAACCAAGGTTTACACCCTTGCAGCAGGTATCAGCCTGATGGTTTTTTATGTACTGGCAATGCAGTGTATGAGCACATTAGCGGTAGTAAAAAGAGAAACAAAAACCTGGAAATGGCCCATTGTACAACTTTTGTACATGACTTTTTTAGCGTACATAATGGCTTTGCTCGTTTACCAGGTAATGACTTAATTTTTTATCGAATTAATCCTCCTGCATTAATTATTGTAATTGTAATTAAACTTTCTTACAGCAATCCCTTTCCCTTGTAATTGTTATTATTATATATAAGTTTTATTTTAAGTAACATCGTTTTCATTAGCGGCACTACTTTTGATTCTACCCAACAAAATCTCTCCATGAAAAAATTGCTGCTTTTTTCTGTATTTGTTCCGGCTTTGTTGTTTTCCCAAACAAGAAAACAAAGAAAAGCCATGGAAGCGCAGCGAAAAGCAGACCAGCAAATAATTAATAACTTAAAAAGTCACGACCAAAGTCTTACAGATAAAAACTCCGCTCTTCTCAGCAAAGACAATCTGGTAACACAATATATCAGCAACCAGTTTAAAACGATTGGATTAAAGCCAAAAGGTACCAACGGATACCTGCAGCCACTTCGGATTGATGAAGGGAAAAAAATTAAAGTAAATACTTTTTTAAAGGTCAACGGTACTATGCTTGCTGTAAAAAAAGATTATTTTCCTCTTTCTTATTCTGCACAAAAATCAGTTACCGGTATGCCGGTAATGGCTTTAAAAGAAAGAGGAGTTCCATGGTTTGCAGATGTAAAAGAATGGCTGGAAGACAGTGCTGGAAACAAGGCTTTCGACATTAATAAAACAGTGCAAAAAGAGGCTGAAAGAGCAGCTTTGAAAGGTGCAACTGCCTTATTCCTTTACAACAGCAGCAATACTGCTGATCATCTTCGCTTTAATAATAAAGACAAAATAACTCCGGCAAAAGTTCCTGTTGTTTATATTACACCTGCCGGTTATAATAAATATTTTAAGGACCCATCGCAGATTTTGGACGTGGAGCTGAATATCGCTTTTGAAGAAAGTATTAAAAATACCAATAATGTAGCGGCATATATTGATAATGGTGCTGCCTCAGACATTGTAATTGCGGCGCCTTATAATTTTATGTACCCTGAAGAAAATGAAAATACGGGGCAAACCATAAAACCAAATGATACGGCTGAGATTGTAAGCGGCACATCTGTATTGATAGAACTTGCAAGAATGTTAATGGCATCAAAAGCTAAAAATTATAATTATACTTTCATATCCTACGTTGATGAAAACGGGTTGTTTCCAGGCAATAAATGGATTAACAGCTCACCAATTGCTTCCGGGACAAATTACATTATCAATTTTAACAGGATTGGAAGATATGGCGAAGATAAAAAACTGGTAATAAAAAGTTATAACACACCAGCCGGCTGGATTGAAAACATTAAAATGTCTGCCGATAAAACTGTAGCTATAGGTATTGACAGCAGCATCACTGCCAGAGATACTTCTATGCCTATAAAAGTACCTGTGCTGAACTTTTCTGCCGGTAATGAAAATAATTATAACAAAGCTTCAGCCAGCGGTGAAAAAGCAGATTATGACGAAGAGCTGCGTATTGCAAGATTTATATACCGGCTGATTGAAGCAACAGCCCCAAAGGGGAAGCTTGCCTCCGCTGAAAAAAATGAAAGCCACTCGGCCTCGTCACAAACAGTTCTGTTTTCGGCATTTTACCAAAAAACTGCCGTTTCTAAAAGAATAAAATTCAACGGGTAATTGACCTTACCCGCTTTAAAGCTCACATTAATCCATAAATTGTTTTAATTGCAGAAAACTTAGCAATCGCATGTACTTTCTATTTAATAAGCAATGATGGCAGGATAATTACTCTGTTGGTATAACCGAAAGGGCAGGGAGCACATTTGACCCGATACCATTTATCGGGCAGTAAAAACAGCTTGTACAAAACTTAAAAACATATCCCGCACCGGAAGCTAAATAAATTACTTTTATTTGCATAATGTTACATGGGTAAGTAATTAAAATAAATTGTTTCAAGCATATGAGCACACAAAGCCAGCGCTTTCTTTCTCTTGATGTCTTTCGCGGAATGACTATCTGCTTTATGATTATTGTAAACACGCCAGGCAGCGGCGCTGAGGCGTTTAGTCCTTTAGAGCACGCCGCATGGCATGGTTTTACACCAACCGACCTTGTTTTTCCTTCGTTTTTATTTGCCGTCGGCAATGCTATGAGCTTCTCTCTGGACAAGTACAGGCAGATAAGCAACGGTGCATTTCTTACCAAAGTGTTTAAGCGGGCAGCGCTTATTTTTCTGATTGGTTATCTTATGTATTGGTTTCCTTTCTTTCGTTTTGATGCTGCAGGTCATATCACCGGCGCTCCTATAGCCCATACCCGCATTTTGGGTGTCTTGCAAAGAATTGCACTTTGCTACCTTTTTGCTTCTTTAATGATTCATTACCTGTCAGTCAGGGCTGGCGTCATTACCAGCATAATGTTATTATCAGGTTATTGGATTTTGTTATTGCTTTTTGGAAATCATGCACAACCTTTCAGCATGTTAGGCAATGCAGGACTTTATCTTGATAAGGCCTTATTTGGTGACAATCATCTTTATCATGGCGAAGGAATTCCTTTTGATCCTGAAGGATTACTGAGCACTTTGCCTTCAATTGTAAATGTTTTTATAGGTTATATGGCTGGCAGATTTATCCAGCAAAAAGGCAAGAGTTTCGAAACGATTTCAAGACTTATGCTGACCGGAGCTTTTTTGATTTTTCTTGCGCTCTGGTGGAATATGCTTTTCCCAATCAATAAAAAACTATGGACCAGTTCTTTTGTGCTGCTTACAACAGGTATTGATCTGCTTCTTATTTCTGCATTGATTTATATTGTAGAAATCAGAAAGCTGAACCCGGCCAACTGGACAAGCTTTTTTTTTGTTTTCGGCAAAAACCCTTTATTTATTTATATCTTATCAGAAGTTTTGGTTACCATATTATATATGATCCGCATTGCTCCCGGCGAGAGTTCTTTTAACTGGATAAACACTGTTCTTTTCCAGGTAATTGCACCCGGTGCAATTGGTTCTTTCCTGTTTGCCATTTGTTATATGCTTCTCTGTTGGAGCGTAGGCTGGTGGCTGAATAAAAGAAAAATTTATATTAAAGTATAATCCCAAAAATTTTTGGCGGCCATTTCTCCCTTCTCCCTTGGAGAAGGGCCGGGGATGAGGTCAATAAGAGCAGAAGAGCTCAATTTTATTATTATCATTTAAAACACTTACAATAAACGTTGTTCAAATAAAAGCTTTCAGGTTACTATTCATTCAATAATTTGCACATCAACTTAAATTAGTTTGTTACATGAAAAAAAGATCAGGATTCTTATTTTGTTTATTTATCTCTGTTATAGCATTCAGCCAAAATAATACAGGTATTGCTATCATTCCCGAGCCAGTAAATATGGTAAAAAATACAGGTAATTTCTCCTTACCGCAAAGTATTACAATTGATGCAGGCTCAGCGCCTGAATTAAAAGAAACTGTCAGCGCTTTAAAAAATTATTTATCTAAACCTACCGGATTGCATGTTGCAGTAAGCAGTGCTGCTCCAACAGCCACTGTAAGGTTAATATTAAACAAAAGCAATAATGCCGCTATCGGCACGGAAGGTTACGAATTGTCCGTTTTACCAAAACAGATTATTATAAAAGCAAATAAACCCGCAGGTTTATTTTACGGCGTTCAGACACTTGTGCAATTATTTCCTAAAGAAATCGAAAGCGATTCTATTGTAAAAAAAATAAAGTGGCAGGCTCCGTGTGTTCAGATTACAGACTATCCAAGGTTTGGATGGAGAGGTCTGATGTTTGATGTATCACGTCATTTTTTTACAAAGCAGGATGTGAAAAAGTATATAGATGACATGGTTCGCTACAAATTTAATTTATTGCACCTGCACCTTGCAGATGATGAAGGATGGAGAATAGAAATTAAAGGCTTGCCAAAGCTTACTGATGTTGGTGCATACAGTGTAAAAAAAGTTGGTTATTTCGGCACTTTCTCACCACCAACTCCTGATGAGCCGCGCAATTACGGTGGATTTTACACGCAGGATGATATAAAAGAATTAGTAAAGTATGCAAAAGACAGGTTTGTAAACATTATGCCCGAAATTGACGTGCCTGGTCACAGCCTTGCAGCAGTGGCTTCTTATCCTGAGTTATCATGCACCCCAGGTGCAGATAAGTATCATGTACGGTCAGGAGAAGAAATTATGGATTGGTCTCACGGCCAGCCTCCGGTAGCGCTTTTGGATAACACGCTTTGCCCGGCTAATGAAAAGGTATATGTTTTTTTAGATACTGTAATGACACAAATAGCAAAGCTTTTTCCTTTTGAATATATACATGTTGGCGGAGATGAATGCCCGAAAAACTTTTGGGAAAAAAGTGATGCAGTTAAAGCCCTTATGCAAAAGGAAGGTTTGAAAAATATGGAGGAGGTTCAAAGTTATTTTGAAAAACGACTGGAAAAGATTGTTATCTCCAAAGGTAAAAAGTTTATGGGCTGGGACGAGATACTTCAGGGAGGACTGGCACCTACAGCAGCAGTAATGAGCTGGAGAGGCATGCAGGGCGGCACTGAAGCTGCGAAAATGAAACATGATGTTGTAATGAGCCCTACCACTTTTGCCTACATTGATTATATGCAGGGCGATCCTGCTATTGAGCCACGCATATATTCAACGCTTCGTTTGAATAAAGCTTACCAGTTTGAGCCTGTTCCCGATAGCGTAGACGCCTCTTATATAAAAGGCGGACAAGCTAACTTATGGACAGAGCAAGTATACAATATGCGGCACGCCGAGTATATGACTTATCCCCGGGCTCTTGCAATCGCAGAGACAGTGTGGTCGCCTAAAGCAAAGAAAAACTGGGATAGTTTTTCCCAAAAAGTAGAAAAACATTTTGAAAGGCTGGATGAAGCTCAGATAAAATACGCCCCCAGCATATATGACCCGATCGTAAATGTAAGTAAGAGTGCAGACGGACAATTAAAAATAGACTTAAGCACCGAGATAAAAGGCCTTGACATGCATTATACTTTTGACAATTCTTTTCCCGACAGGTTTTATCCAAAATATACTGAAGCCCTGACACCTCCTAAAGACGCAGTTATGCTGAGAGTGATAACCTGCAGAGGCGATAAACCGATTGGCCGGATGATGACTATAATGATCAGCGACCTTAAGCAGAGAGCAGATAAAAATCAATAATTGCTAAAAATAAATAATAAGAGGAAATCGTTGCAACCTTTTCTTTACGTATATACTCTTATAATTGGTTTTTCATAGAATATTGGATTAAACGGGGCGGGATTTCTATCTCAGCCCCTTTTTTGTTTTTATTTATCGTACCATTTATAGATTTTAAGAACTGCACAATTAAAGATGACCACAGCCGGCTTGATAAGTACAGAATAATTCATACAAGTGCAAAAAGTTCTCCTGCCATATATTATTTCTTATTTTATGCTGCTTTTGTCGCTTTTACCCCTCCAAAATGTCTTAATTCCCTCTGCCAGACATTAATCCCAACCATTATTTTTGCTGCAACATTGCCACAAAGCAATGAACAAAACATTAATATTTAAAATTTTTAACATGAATAACAACATTTTTCCCTGCCTTTGGTTTGACGGTAATGCCAAAGAAGCGGCAAACTTTTATTGCACTGTTTTCAGCAACTCAAAAGTTACTGCAGATACACCAATGGTTGTGCAGTTTGAAATTGAAGGCAAAAAGCTGATGGCTTTAAACGGCGGGCCTGGGTTTACCATTAACCCTTCCATTTCATTGTTTGTTACCTCCCGGACAAACGAAGAAATAGAGCATATTTATAACAAGCTCTTAGAAGGCGGCAGTGCTATGATGCCTTTGAATACATACTCATGGAGTGAGAAATACGCCTGGGTCGTTGATAAGTTTGGTATGACATGGCAACTTATGCTTGGCACGTTGCCGGAAGGTGCACAAAAAATTGCACCTTCTTTCCTTTTCGCAGGCGAACAATATGGCAAAGCGCAGGATGCGATGAAACACTACACTTCGATATTTCCAAATTCTGCTATCTATCATTTAGAAACGTATAAAGCAAATGAAGCGCAGCCGGAAGGCAGTTTGAAATTTGGGCATTTTGCTTTGGATGGCGAAATGTTTGCAGCAATGGATGGCCCGGGAGATCATAATTTTAAATTTAATGAAGGTGTTTCTTTAATGGCAGAATGTGACACACAGGAAGATATTGACACCTATTGGACTAAACTTACTGAAGGCGGAGAAGAATCGAGATGCGGTTGGCTTAAAGACAAATTTGGTGTGTCATGGCAAATAGTACCCAAGGTCTTGAGCAGCCTTATGAAGGACCCTGCAAAAGCTCAAAGAGTTATGGCAGAAGTTATGAAGATGCGAAAGCTTGATATACAAACTTTGGCAAATGCTTGATATGTAAAAGAGTCAGGAAGTGTTATCTAATTCTTTTTACATAAGTCTTTAGCTGTTCAGATTACCAGTACTTTTTAGTTTGCACTCCAATTCATAGTTAAGTGACCAATATGGCCGACGACAGTGTCGGGGTTATCGGCAATTGTTGCCGGCCAGGTAAGCGATCAGGTTAACGGTATGCGAGTATAAATTCTGATAATGATTGCTTATAGCTTTTAAGTAAACGATATTGTTTCAAGATAAATTAAAAACAAAATTAAAATGAATATCTTAAGCCAAACTGAACAGAGTAATAACTTGCCGTTTTAATTTTTGTACCTGCATTAGCATTTACTTTATAAATATAAGAATTAGAGACCGGGTCAAAGCCGTTAACGTTATACAGGTTTGTATTGATGATCTGACCATAACCGCCCCATTTGTAATTTACCAGATTAAGCAGATTAAAAATATCAGCGCGTAAGGTGACCTTATGCGTTTTATAAACTTTCAGATCATAAGCTGCGCTTACATTCCATTGTGTGCGCCACGGCATTATAGCACCATTATAAGCAGCAAACTTTCCCATATTCTCTTCAAGAAATTTCCTGAATTCAGGACTGGTTGTCTTAAGAAGCGTTTGCATATCTGCGGCTATGGCTGCAGGCGTTGTAGTTTTGCCGGGATCGTAAATATAGGCAAGGTTAGTACCGTCATTGCCTTCGCCGATTATATCCCTGTTTACGTAGGCAGAATAGCGCCCGGCCTGGTAAGCCTGGAAGGATGAGCTGATGCTGAAACCATAAAAAGCCGGGCTCAACAGCAAGGCAACAATTTTGTTTGGCTGGTCGCCATCACTGTAATAATTTCTGCCATAAGCAGCATAATCCTGGTAAGAAGAAGCTACGCTGAAATTAGCATTGCGCGGGTCGCCGTTATCGTAAGGCGGTGTGCCCGTCGCTTTGCCTTTTGCGTAGGAAAGACTGAAAAAACCATCTCTGCCTAATTGAGCAGAACCCTCCACCACAACGCCCCGGTATTTGGAGGACCAGCTTGTATTTGTAAAATATCTTACCTGGTTAAAATTGGCCGAAATTCTGGAATTTACAATAGGTAACGTGGTTGATATATTGGCAGGAATAGTTGCTGCCGGCACATACACTTCACGGCCTTCATTGGTTTTAAATTCGGCTGTGTGTTTTAAATTCAGATCGTACAAATAGAAATTATCCCAGGTATTATCGAAGTATAGATTGGCGCCCGCGCGAAGCCAGCGGTTAAAATAATGATAGTAGCTCAGACTTGTTTTGAAAGTGAGAGGATTCTTTAAATTCTTATCCAGTACCAAAACGGTAGCAGGTTGTTTGGTGGTAAGTGTATTATAGTAATCCACTCCCGGTACTTTAGTGAAATCTTTCTGGTAAGCCTGCCAGTCCGGAACAGGTACATTCTGACGAATATCAATCTGCCGGAAATCAACGCCATTATCTATATGTGAAAAAGTAATCGGCTGCGTGGTAAACTCAGATGCAAAAAGACCAGCTCCGAATTTAACCACATCTTTTCCGTTATTATTTACATCCCAGATCAAATTAACACGCGGCTGTACATTTTTTGCATCAAATGGCACTACATCAGTTCTTACGCCGAGATCCTGCTCAAGCAAGGTATTTCGGGTAGGCTTGCTGGCGATAATGGTCGCATCCCATCTTAAACCAAGGCTTAAATTTAAATTAGGTTTTAAATTCGTTTCCATTTGTGCAAATAAACCTAATTCCAGCAATGGAACACTGATAGCAGGATTGCTGCCATTCAAAGGAATTTTCCTGTTGAAGCGGTATGGATTATTATTAGCCATATCTGCAATAGTTGCATAATAAAACTGACCCTGCTGATCGTGCGACAAACGATCAGTTACATGATTGATATTATTATCGGTACCGAAAACAAAATTAAGGTTACCAACTTTGTAACGAAGATTATCTACAATTTGTATTACATCGGATGCGTCTCTTTCAGGAACCCAATTCTGGTTTCCGAAAGCGACAGTAGTGTTTCCTGCAGTGCCGTCACTAAAAGTGGACGCAACAGTTACAAAACCTTCTGGTACATGGTTATTTAAATAACTGAGAAATTTTCTATAAGTGCTGAAGCTAAGCCTGAGATCGTTTGTCAGCGAATTACTGAATTCTGTGCGCAATCCAAGCATTACTGCATTGTCTATTTCTGTACCGGTATATTGCGTAGTTAACAAGCCAGCGCCTTTTATTTTATTCGGGTCAACAAAATGGAGGTAATTATACTTTAAGGTAAGCAAGTTTTTCTTATTGATATTCCAGTCAAATTTTGCAAATGCATTTTTAGTTGTTTGCACTATGTCTATGGTGCCGTATTGAGGACTTGCAGGGAAGCCGAACTGGTTTTCCATGATGCCAACAATCTGGTCAAGGTTAGCTTTTGTGATGCCGAGGTTTTTCTCTGCCTGTGCCTGCGTTGCGCCTGAGTAAGTAAAATCATAGGCTCTGAAAGGAATGGTGTTTTGATACTGATCGTAAGAAATCAAAAAATGAACTTTATCTTTTATAATCGGTCCGCTCAAGTACGCTCCGGCCTGGAATATTTTGTATTTGCTTGTAAGCTTATTACCGTTTACATCTTTTTTTGCCGCCAGAGAGTTAGCTCCATAATAGCTCCATGCTGCGCCTGATAATGTATTGGTGCCTGATTTAGTGATAGCTTTCACTACTCCGCCGGAGCCTCGGCCGTTGGTAACGTCATACGAATTAGTAGACACTTCGAACTCGCGTATTGTCTCAGACGATATGGAAAATGCGGCATCAGACAGCCCTCCGAATGTTGCCCTTCTGTTGCTTACACCGTCTAACATATAACCTGTGCCACCCGCTTTTGCACCTGCAAGCGAAGCGCCGTTAGCCAAAGGCGACAACACCATTAAGTCAGTATAATTACGTGAAGCCAAGGGTATTTTTTGTATGGCTCTTCCGCTGACGGCTGTAGCGGTTCCCAACCTATTGATGCTATTATTAAAACTGTTTGAAGTTACTTTTACTTCGGCAAGCTGGGCGCTTATTTTTCCTAAAACAATTTTGTGCAACACCAGGCGGTCGCCAAGGTTAAGCTGGTTGTCTTTTAAAACCTGGGTTTGATAGTTAACGGATGAAATCTCAATGGTATAATTACCTACGGGTAAATCGCTCAGAAGAAAATAGCCTTTTTTATTTGTAATAGCCACTGCGCTGAAACCGGTCGCTGAATTCTTCACACTGATCGTTGCCCCGTCGGCAGGTTGGGTATTATCTGCATAAACAAATCCGCTGATGGCCGAACCTGCGGACTGGCAAAAACCATCAATTACAAATATGGCGGCTAATAACAAGCAAAGGAAGGTTTTGTAAATGAGCTGTAATTTCATGAGTAATTTTTAATATAGTTGAGCAAAAATATCAGTAGATTTTTAATTGTTACAATTAGCGGGTCAAGTTAATAAAATGTTTATGAAATGATAAGTAAAATATTAACGCAACATGAATTGATGGTTAAGAGATTATAACGATAAAGCTCTTTGTACTCAGAGCTAATTTCCCAAAAATAATATGAGCTATAAAAAAGTAAACATTGCTGATTAACAGTAGAAATTTAGCGGCAAGTTTTACTTCATTTTGTATACCAAAACTTTAAAGGTACCGGGAACAGGGGTTCTTGTTCCTTCCTCAAATCTGGCAGCGCTTAAGTAAATTTTATGAGTCTTGGTGTCGAGTGCCAGAGTCTTTGCTCTTACCTGCGTCTGTAATGTTTGTACCACTTCATACTTATCTGCAGATTCCTGTTTTATAATAGTAGCGGTGCCATCTCCGTTGGAAACGACAATAAGCTTATTCCTTTCATCATAGGCAACTGCATCAACGCCGGCGCCAATGGGTACCGTTGTTATCACTTTCCCTGTATTGATGTCAATTACACTCATGCCTTTATTTTCCCGGCAAACAGTAAATAAACGCTTATTAGTTTTATCAAGCGCCAAACCTGTCGGACCACCACATGGAGAAAGCGGGTAAGTATGAATTACCTTCATTGATTTTGTATCAATAACATCGAGATTATTTTTGTCTTCAAGATTGTTATATATTAAACCTTTGCCATCAGCAACACCAAATTCCGGAGCGCCTCCAAGATCAACAGTTGCTATTTCTTTTAATGAATTTATATCAATCACACTTGAATTATTACTATCGCCATTAAAAGCAAATATTTTTTTTGAAAATGGATCATACGTAATGGCATCAGGCTTTTTACCGGTTAAATGAATGGTGGTAATTTTTTTATATGCAGTCAGGTCAAATACCACCACTGCATCAGCTTTTCCATCAGTGATAAATCCTTTGTTCACTTCGTTAACAATTGCAATTCCATGTACGCCTTGCATATCATCAATGCTGCCCACTGCTTTTCCATTGGCTAAATCAATTACATAAACAGTTGTTCCGTGAGAAACATACAGCCGGTTATTTATTTTATCAATAGACAAATAATCATATCCGCTATTGCCAGGAAGAGAAATTGTCTGGTCAGGCACGTATATTTCCTGGTCTTGCGCATGTGCACCTGAGTGCAGTAATACAATAAAAAAAACTATTAAAATACATAATGCTGCCTTTTTCATTTTTTATTTAAATATCATGATTTTAAATTAAACACGAATCCGCTTCTTTTTCTAAATTTTATTTTAATGTTTATTTCCTTTTCCATCAGATGTATAGGCTCCTAAATCGGGATTATACGCAGGATTACCGCTTCCGTAAGCTGGTGAGCCGCTTTGCAGCATGAAATTATTACCATTAAAAGCGCCGTTTGGAGAAGCCACCTTGCCATCAAACGTCATAAACATAGGGTTCAGATTATTGACACCTGTGGAGATAAGATCAGAAGGATCAGGCTTGCCCACTCCGTCATTTGGATAAAAATTATCTCTCAGATTAATAGAAATATTAGGCGTAACGGTATTATCAGTATAATTATCAACCGATGCATAGAACAAATTATTGCCATGCTGAATATGTGCTGCATCAGCGTCAGCAAAAATTTCCAGTCCCTGGTAATTGTCCATTATAATATTATTATACACATTTCCTTTTGCATTAACTCCAAAAGAGATTCCTCTGCCTGGTTCTGCAGCGCCTCTTCTCCAGCCATTAGATACCAAAGTATTATTATAAACATTTACATCGGTTTGCGGAAAAGGCACTGTTTTACTTGTTTCTAATTTTATCCCTGATCCTGCCTGGCTGTATACAACATTGTAGGCAACCTCGCCTGTTACGCCTGATTTCAAATTAATAGCCTCACCATCTGTGCTCCCCGATGATGTGATGGTATTGCGAAGTATTTTTACTTTAGCCGCAGCCCGGATAGATAAAAGATCATCCTGACCGTTTGTAAACCATGAGTCCTCTATATCTACATCTATAGGTGCACCTACAAATACTGACCTTCTCGCACTTCCTGACGGATCGGGGCCACCCGTATTTTCTACATGAACCCATTTTATTGTAACTGCTTGTGCGCTGTCACATTGAAATCCACCCCATGAACCAGGTGTATTGGTATTTGAGTTAAAGGAAATTGGTTGATCCTGCGTACCGATAAGCTGCAAGACTCCCAGAATGTTTGCCTGTGCATTATTTTCTACTACAACCGAAGATCCCGGCTGGGCAAATAGTGTGTCGCCTTTTTTTACGGTTACATCCTGATTGATATAGTAAGTTTTGCCTGTTAATAAAGTACCGGTTGCAAAAGCCGGTAAAGTATCGGAGTCGATCGGATGAGAAGATTGAACCTTGAGTGAATTGAAGGTAGTAACCTCGTCTTTCGTGCAAGAAGAAGAGGTAACGGACAATAAAATGCCTGTTATAAGTATAGAAAAATATTGAGCTTTCATTGTTGTAATGTGTTTATGATTAACGCGAGTAACGAATACCTACACTGAAATTCGCTTTATAAATGTCCTTTCCAACCGTAATGTTATTGATCTTAAGGGTAGTGGGCGTATTAAGAAGATTGTTGAATTTTCCGAAAAAGATAAAATGTTTATTAAGTGATTTCTCGCCTGATAAGGCAAGAAAAGATTGCGGCTGCTGGTAATAATCGTAGCCAAAGTTTGGATATACCTCGGACAAAGTCTTACCAATAAACTCATAAGCTAATTGTATAAACAGTTTATGTCTTTCATTTTTATATAATACTGAAAGATTAATTATATTATTTGACTGACCCTGAAGAGGTCTGTCTTGAGTCTTAAAAAGAGTTTTACCTGAAAAAGAAACAGAGTCCGGAACAACCTTGGGAGAGCTTACTTTTGAGTGAATAATTGTATAATTACCCGTCACACCAAAATTGCCAAAATATTTTGTATACACAAATTCTGCTCCCAGAATTTTAGCATTGGCAAAATTTTGCGGAGTAAATACAAGCTGACCGCCCGTTAACGATAACAAAGCATTTTCGATAGGATTTTGTAATTTTTTATAAAATCCGCTTACAAATAATTGTTCTTCATCCTTTGGAAAAAATTCGTAACGAAGATCAAAATTATCAGCCACCGTGTGTTTAAGATTAGGATTTCCTGCCTCGTCATAGTCCTGCCCGCGAATGGTGTACGGAACGAGTTCATAATAGCTTGGCCGTGCAATAGATTTGTAATAAGATGCCCTGATATTTGTTTTATTATTAACCTTATATTTCAACTGCACACTTGGCAATACGTCTCTGTAAGTTTTATCCACACTGCTTAAAGCTGTTTCAATAAAAGTATTTACATTATATCCCTGCTTAGTATTTTCTACCCTAACTCCTCCAAAGATATCAAGGCTTTTAAGTGAAATTTTTGCCTCACCATAGCCCGCAGTAATATTTTCGTAAGCATGATAATTATTTACATCATAATCAAATGTGCCAGCCGGATTATAAACAATCCAGTTTGCTGAATTAATGCCCGTATAGGTTTGCTTAACGCCATTGGTATTAGCAACAGGTCTTAAAGTATATTGATCCTGCTGGTTAAACCTTGTTTTATGCCTGTATAATCCGCCTGCTTTTAATTCTATAATGCTGCTGCCTATATTCGATTTGTAATTAAGGTTGCCCAAAATGTTATAATCTTTATCTTGATTATGCTGCCAGATGCGGGTTACATTATCAAAATAAAAAGGAGAGCTTGTAAAATCAGCATTTATTTTATGATCTATAGCAATCTCTGCTCTGTCAGGAGATTTTTTTGTTGCAGTTGACAGTACGCCTGCCCAGTCAAAAAGAAAGTGTTTAGATAAGATATGCTTACCTTCTACTTTCAAATTCTCCAGATATTGCTTATTGGTAAAAGACCTGTTGTTATTAAAAACCGAGCCTGTTCCCGGTCCTATTCTGCCGCCGTTACCGCCTGTAATAGAAGTATCAATGCTTAAACGTGCTTGTGCAAGGTAAGTGTACAGAAACACGTTATTGATAATAATCTTATTGTAATCATTTATATTATAATCAAAGTGAGCGGTTAATCCATTATTCAACTGCTGTGTTGATGAAGTGCGGTTAGCAACATCTGTAATGCCGGGCTTAAAATTATTTGCATTGTCTGGCGCCACGATATTAAATTGTGAATTTGATCCGTAATACTGGTTTTGAAAATTGTCAGAAATGAGTAACCCAAGTTTGTTTTTAAGAAATCTTTTTCCATAAGTAAAGCCTATAATTCCTGTTGGCAGTGCGGCCTGTTTTTTAAAATCAAGATTCGATCTGCTGAAATCATTTGGCTCAGCAGCATGAGACGAACCCATTCTTTCGGATACACTTTTTGACTGAATATCAGATTTTGAAAAGTTATCATATTTTCTGTTGAAAAAAATATTACTGTAGCCTATAGATCCGATAGCTTTAAAAACCATCGAATCAGGTGCGTCTTTCATTATCAGGTTTACAGTACCGCCGATTGCATCGCCTTCCATTTCGGGCAACAAAGACTTACTAACTTCTATTCTCTGCAAAAGATCTGAGGGAACAATATTCAAGGATACAAATCTTGCTTTCTCATCCGGGCTTGAAATCTTTACACTATTTATCAAAGTATTATTATAGCGGGGTTCCATTCCTCTTATAATTGAATAAGCTTCATCAGCGCCGCTGTTTTTTTGTAAAGTAACGCCGGACATTCGTTGCAATACATTGGCAGCATTCACATCGGGCGATCTTTCCATTGCCCGCGCAGAAATAACATTTGTAATATTATTTGCATTCTTTTCAGAAATGCGCGAAGAGCTTTCGTTCTCTTTGTTCAACTTTCCAAACACAGTTACATTTTCAAGTTTCTGCGATTGTCCTGTTAAACCCAGGTTTAGCTCTGTGGTATTTCCTTGTTTAACTTCTGCTTTCTTAGATATGGATGTAAAACCTACATATTCTGCTACAACATCAAATGTTCCGGAAGGGATATTTCTAAATTCAAACAAACCGTTGTTACCGGCAGTAGTTTTAAAAGAAGTATTTTTTAAGTAAACAAAAGCGCCTGTAAGTCCGTTATTAGAATTATTATCAAAAACTTTTCCTTTTAAAACTGTTTGGGCAAACCCCGGGTGAGTAATAAAAATGATGAAGACCAGTATAAAGCTTCTTAAGGAGATTTGTTTCATTTCTGCATTTTCAGCAAAACTATTTTAGTATACGGAAGGAATATTCCAATATGTATCACAATTAATAATTGAATAATAATAACATAACAAAAAAGAATTTTTAATTTAATAATGAGTTAACACGTACATCTTATTATGTCAATTTTTATGCTTTGAACCTTTTTGGAACTGCTTAAAAATTTTCCTTGTTTTTAAAAAAATTACTGTGTTTTGTCTAAGCTTTTAAGAAACACTTTCACAACTTTGAAGTTGTTTAATTATTTTACCAGGATTTTGTTTGTTAAAACCAATATTTCTACAAAATAGTAAAATAATTTTGGCGACTTACTCAAATGAATTACGCGTGATTAAAAGTATACTAACCTTTTTTGCACTGTTTACATTATCTGCCATAAATGCCCAGGAAACAACAAATAATGCAAATGCAAAAATTACAGGTAAAGTTGTTGATTCTATATCCCGTCTTCCGGTAGAGTACGCCGCCATTACTTTATATGTATCAGGCAGTAAAAAAACTGTAAACGGAACAACAACTGATAAAACAGGAAATTTTACCATCACAAATATTGATGCCGGCACATACACACTCGTTGCAGAATTTATCAGTTATAAACCTTATACTATTAATAATGTGAAGATTAGTAAAAAAAATGAAGTAATAGATGTAAAGAATATCGCATTATTTGCCAAAGCAGCCACACTGCAAAATGTGATAGTGACCGCGCAGGGAAAAATAATCGAAAATAAAATAGATAAGATGGTGTTTAATGCCGAAAGAGACCTGACTTCACAAACCGGCGTTGCTGCTGATGTTTTAAAAAAAGTACCGCAGGTAACCGTAGGCATAGATGGTAATGTAGAATTATCGGGCAGCTCAAGCATCCGTTTTTTAATTAACGGTAAACCTTCTTCTGCCTTTGGCAGCAGTATTACAGATGTTCTTCAGGCCATACCCGCCAACCAGATTAAAAGCATAGAAGTTATTACCAATCCAGGGGCAAAATATGATGCGCAGGGATTAGGAGGCATTATTAATATTATTCTTAAAACCAATAATGCGCAGGGTTATAACGGAAATATGTCATTGACTGCAGGAACACGTTTCGAAAATGGATCTTTTAATTTCAATGCACGCAAGGGGAAGTTTGGCGTAAATGCTTTTATTAGCGGTAATGCACGGCTGACTGCAAAAACACCTTCCTCTTCAGACCGCCTGACTTCTGATACCGCAGCCAATACAAAAATATTGCTGCAACAGGAGGGCGCCAGCGATATCAGGCGAAATGGCTTTCAAACAGGAATAGGTTTTGACTGGACTTTTAAAGAAAAAAACAGTTTCTCCGGTTCTCTTGCATATAATCATTTTGGCAATGATGGCAACGGCTACACAAACCAGGCGCAGGATATAATGGATAAGCAAGGCAACGACAGCATTATCTCTAATATTCTTTCAGTTAATAATATAAATAATGCTTTTCGTTTTAATAACGTTGATGCCAGCTTAAACTACAAAAGAATTTTTAACAAAGAAAACCAGGAGCTGGAGATAGCTTTTAATTCAACTGTTGGCAACAGCCGTAATAGAGCGGATAATAACCAGTTTCTGCTTCCGCAAAATTTACTTTATTATTCTGCCAAAAGCAATAACCCGGGCACGGAAAAAGAAAACGAAATTAAACTTGATTATACACATCCCATAAATAAAGACGTGACTTTAGGAGTTGGAGGCAAAGTAAATTTTATGGATATTTCGAGTACTTCCAATGTTTTAAGGCTTCAGTCAAACACTTATATCGCTGATCCTTTTTTATCGAATAATCTTGATTATCATCAAAAAGTATACGCCGCTTATTCAGAGCTAAGTTTTCCAATAGCAAAGTTTTTAGATGTAAAGATTGGCGAACGGTATGAAAGAACTGAAATAAATGCTTTCTATTCAAATGCTGCAATTCAGAAGAAAATTCCGGGTTATAACACCTTTGTTCCTTCTGTATATTTCTCAAAAAAATTGGGCGATAAGGGCGGCACTATAAAACTTAGCTACTCCAAAAGAATAGAAAGACCTGATTATGGCGATTTGAATCCTTTTGTAAATACCACTGATCCCAAAAATATAACTGCCGGCAATTCTAATCTTCTTCCCGAGACAGGAAAGCGCTACGAATTGGGTTATAACAGGGATTTAGGTAAAACAGGTTCGTTTATGGTAAACTTATTTTACAGGTTAAACGAAAACGACATACAGCCATTCGTCGTTTTTTATCCTTCTTATACAATAGGCGACTCTGCGTATACAAACGTTGCGGTAAGCACGAGGCAAAATATCGGCACCGAAAAAAATGTGGGCGTTAATCTTTTCAGCGATTTGCGTTTAATCAGCAAAATGAGCATAAGAACGAATCTTTTCTTTTTTCACCGAAATATCATAAATGCTATTGATAAAGGTTATAATTCTACCAGCTTAAATTACCGGTTTAATCTTAATGCGAGCTACCAGTTTTCAAACACGCTTGCTGCCGAGTTTTTTGGTAACTTCAATTCTCCCCGCAATGAAGCACAGGGAAAATACCCGTCTTTTACTACGTATAGTTTTGCCATCCGCAAGCAATTCTGGAACAAAAACGGCAGCCTTGCCCTTACTGCCAACAATCCTTTTAAAGAAAACGTTGACCAGCGAACGTCTATTTTCGGTCCTCAGTTTGTTGTCAACAGTGTTCGCAGTATTCCGTTCAGGTCTTTTGGAATAAACTTCACCTGGAAATTCGGAAAGTTAGAATTTAAAAAGGACAAAGAAAAGGAGGAAAATTTAAATCCTTCGGCAGAACAGTAGTAAAGAGTTCTTTTCAGATATTATTATATGATGCAGTAAAAAAGATTGCAAACTTTTTATTAACACGACCGCCAGCGACATATTAAACAGGATAATTATCAGGAAAATGCTTACCCCGCTTTCGTAAAAATGAAGAATACGGTGAAGAAGATTAGCTTGATTTTACTGGATTCTTATGAATTCTTCTAATTTAATGGCAGGCATGTAAAGCTTCCAAACTTTTACGTATTGCGTAAAAGCTTTTTGCTATTTTATAGAAATCTCTTTGCGGAAATGCTTTTTATTTTTTTGAATGATTATTTTATAATAAGACTGCAGGGGTTTCAAAACGTTTCCTTCTGCCTCATTTAACTATATTTGCCGCTATTAAAATTATTTCATTTTCCTCCCGGCAGCGACTATGATAAAACACTTTTGTATTTATCTTTTCTCCCCTTCGGGGGGTTGGGGGTTAACCCTATTATATGTACAGAACCCAAACCTGCGGACAACTCAGATTATCAGATGCAGGCACAATTGTAACACTCGCAGGATGGGTGCAGACTATTCGCAAATTTGGCAGCATCACTTTTATAGACCTCCGCGACCGGTATGGTATCACCCAATTGTTATTTAATGAAAGCCTCAACCGGCAATTAGACGAGCAGCCTATAGGCCGCGAATACGTATTGCAGGTAAAAGGAACTGTAAATGAAAGAAGCAATAAAAATGCAAATATTCCGACAGGTGATATTGAAGTAACTGTGTCAGCATTTAAAATACTGAATAAATCAGTCGTTCCGCCCTTTACAATTCAGGACGATACAGACGGCGGCGATGATCTGAGAATGAAATACCGCTACCTCGACCTTCGCCGCAATTTGCTGAAGCGAAATCTTGAGCTTAGATATGCAGTTAACCGTGCAGCAAGAGATTACCTGCACCAAAACGGATTTATGGACATAGAAACACCGTTTTTAATTAAATCAACGCCAGAGGGCGCCAGGGATTTTGTCGTTCCTTCCAGAATGAATGCAGGTCAGTTTTATGCGCTGCCGCAATCTCCCCAAACCTTCAAACAACTGCTGATGGTAAGTGGCTACGACCGTTACTACCAGGTGGTAAAATGCTTCAGAGACGAAGACCTGCGCGCAGATCGCCAGCCCGAATTTACCCAGATAGACTGTGAAATGTCTTTCGTGGAGCAGGAAGATATTCTTGGTATGTTTGAAGGAATGATAAAATCAATTTTTAAACAGGTAAAAGGAATTGACTACACCGAAACGATCGAAAGAATGACCTGGGAAGACGCTATGTGGAATTACGGAAATGATAAACCGGACATTCGTTTCGGTATGAAAATAACCAATTTAAAAGTTCCTTCAACTGTTTTCTATTCCAAACAAAATATTGTCAAAAGCTCCCCTTTAGGGGCGGGGGGGCGTTTTAAAGTATTTGATGATGCCGAAACTTTAGTAGCTATCTCTGTTCCGGATGCTGCGGGTTATACGCGCAAGCAAACGGATGAGTTAATAGAATGGGTAAAGCGCCCGCAGATAGGAATGGGCGGATTAGCTTTTGTAAAAGTAAATACAGACGGAACGGTTAAAAGCTCCTTTGATAAATTTTTTGCTGAAGAACAGTTAAAAGAACTTACCGGATACTGTAATGCACAACCAGGCGAATTGATACTGATTTTAGCCGGAAGAGAAGAAAAAACCCGAAAAGCTATCAGCGACCTTCGGCTGCTGATGGGGCAAAGGCTGGGGTTACGAAAGGAGACTGAATTTAAGTTGTTATGGGTGCTTGACTTTCCGTTGTTTGAATATGCGGAAGAAGATAACCGGTGGGTTGCACGGCATCATCCGTTTACTTCTCCCAAACCTGACCAGATAGATGTGATGATAAATAACAATCCTGCTATTGAAAATGCAGCAGATTATCTAAACCATCCTTATGCAAATATTAAGGCAAACGCGTACGATATGGTGCTGAATGGAAATGAAATCGGCGGCGGCTCCATAAGAATTTACCAGCGTGATTTGCAGGAAAAAATGTTTGCAGCATTAGGAATGAATAAAGAAGAGCAGCAGCAAAAATTTGGATTTCTGTTAGGCGCTTTTGAGTATGGCGCGCCTCCGCATGGCGGTATTGCTTTTGGCTTCGACAGGTTGTGCGCCATATTAGGCGGCAGCGAAAGTATTCGTGACTTTATTGCTTTTCCTAAAAACAACAGTGGCCGCGATGTAATGCTTGATGCACCAAGTGCAATTGATCAGAAGCAATTTGAGGAACTGCACATAAAGCTGCTTGATAAAACCTGATTTTTTTATTAAATAATTCTTTAGGCTATTTATTTTAATTTTACTTATGCTTATTTCTGAATTAACTGTATATGATTTTTTAAGAGAAAAAATTAATCTCTCTGACAGCGATGCATGGCGCTATGCCAAAGAGCTGTCTTTGGCAGAAGAGAAATTACGAAATGAGCTAAAAACCTCTGTCAGTGATGAAATAAATAAAGGCGATTATTCTACAAAAAAAGACATTAAAGAACTGGAAATAAAAATTACCCAGCTTGAAACTAAAATTGAAAAAGGCTTCAAAGAAGTTACTGTTTGGGTAGTTAGTGCAACTGTGGCTATTGGAGGATTAAGTATCGCAATAATAAAACTATTTTAATTCCTGATGTGACTCATACCTAAATTAATGCTTATCTACCAAATTCTTTCTTTTTTTATTAATATCATTGCTTTTTTTATTGCCATTTCTTTAATGGTAATTGTTCCGGTTTTTATCGGCACACCCGTTTTATGGCTTCCCATGTTTTTAATAATTGCCGTAGTTTTATATACCTGGTTCAGCAACAAATTTCGTAAAAAGGTTTTGATGAAAAAGAAAGCTGTCAATTATAGTCTGTATGACTGGATCAGGGTTAATGGTTTTATAGCAGTGCTTTTCAGTTTTCTCAATATTTCTTTCATCATTAATATTATACGCAATCCTCAAACTTATTTTACGGCAACAAAAGAATTTGCTAAGCAATTCGGACAGGGAGGTAAACAAAATTTTACAATACAAAACGTCCAGCTTCTCACCTCTGTAATGCTGCTTTATTTAATAGCATTATTTGTCCATGTCTTTTGGACATTCTCGCTGCTGAAAAGAAATAAAGAATTTTTTCAATAAAATCTTCTTTTATATAAAATGCTGTTTTGGTGCTTTTTTGTTTCTTTATAGTATGAAGTCACCAAATATACCTTTAGCCGAGAGAGTGCGCCCGTCAACCCTCGATGCTCTTGCGGGTCAGCAGCACCTTACCGGAAAAGGCAGCATTTTGCGTAAAGCAATTGAGAATGGAACTGTGCCGTCCATGATATTGTGGGGACCGCCGGGAACAGGCAAAACGACCATCGCCAACATAATTGCTCATACCTTACAAGTTCCTTTTTTTCAATTAAGCGCTATAAGCAGCGGCGTAAAAGAGGTAAGAGAAATAATAGAGCAGGCGCGGAAAAAAGAAAAAGCCGTTTTATTTATTGATGAAATACACCGCTTCAACAAAGGCCAGCAGGATGCTTTGCTTGGCGCCGTCGAAAAAGGAATTATAACGCTTATCGGCGCCACAACAGAAAATCCCTCATTTGAAGTAAATTCCGCCTTGCTGAGTCGTTGCCAGGTATATGTGCTTAAGCCACTAAATAGTGAAGAACTTATTTCTTTATTAAAAGAAGTGATAGCCAAAGACGAATGGCTGCAAACCCTGTCTGTTGATCTTAAAGAAACTGAAGCACTTATAAACATTTCCGGCGGTGATGCAAGAAAGCTCCTCAATCTCTTCGAACTGACAGTTCAAAATGCTCCCCTCTCCTCAAGGAGAGGGGCCGGGGGTGAGGTGCTTGTTGAAATAACTAACGACCTTGTAATGCAGGTGGCGCAAAATAAAATAGCACTCTACGATAAACAGGGCGAACAGCACTACGACATCATTTCAGCCTTTATAAAAAGCATGAGAGGCAGCGACCCGAATGGCGCAGTTTACTGGCTGGCGCGAATGATAGAAGGCGGAGAAGATGTAAAATTTATAGCGAGACGCATGCTGATCTTTGCAAGTGAAGATATTGGCAACGCCAACCCAAATGCATTGCTTTTGGCCAATGCCACTTTTGACGCCGTTAGTAAAATCGGCTATCCCGAAAGCCGCATTATTCTTTCGCAATGTGCTGCTTACCTCGCTTCTTCGGTTAAAAGCAATGCTTCTTATGAAGCCATTAATCTTGCCCAGGCTGCTGTGAGCAAATATGGTGATTTGCCCGTTCCGTTGCATATTCGAAATGCACCGACAAATCTAATGAAAAACATGGATTACGGAAAAGGCTACAAATATCCTCATTCCTACCAGGGAAATTTTGCTGACCAGGAATATCTTCCTGATAAAATCATGAACACAAAATTTTATGATCCCGGAAATAATGCAAGAGAGAATGAGCTGAGAAAATATTTAAAAGAAAAGTGGGGTGATAAGTATGGATATTAACCTTTTTAAAAGAAGTTAATAAAAGATATTTTAAAAAAATAATTTATGAGATTATAGTTGTATATTTAGATAATAAAAGCCATCTTATTTTCCTATTTTCTAAAACGATTAAAACCTTCTTTATTAAAAAATTAATTTATGTAACCTGCCTGTTATTAGTAACAGCGTTATCGTCTTTTTCAACAACCGGTAATCATTCTTTTTCTAAATTATCTGCAAATAAATTTGGAACTTGCGGCGCACTTACAAATCTTATAGCTACAGTTAGTGGCTCCCAGTTAACAATGAAGTGGACTGGAGCGATTGGGGTTACCACATACTCTTATGGGGGGTATTATAATAGAACGGGTACACCAAGCGTTGTTAACTTTGGTGGTACTACTTCAGGAACACAAATAACTATAACTATACAATCTGGTTTCTTATCCGGAACTTTTAGAGTTACTTCTCAATGTTCTGACGGCACTACTTCAGAATCACTACCAAAAAATTTCTAAGCTTACTTTTTTATTTAACTGGGATGGCTTTTATAACTTTTCTTAAAATAACACTTACCTTTTTTCTTCTCATTGTATGTTTGCAGTTTAATAGCGTAGCACAATTACCGGCCTGCAAAGACTCGTTTCCATCTTCCTTATTACCCAATAATTCTTTTGAACAATATTCAGGATGTAATCCCAATAGTGTTGATTATGAAGGTGGTCCTATTGACCTCCCACCTGATTTTGGAGGAATAACTGTAAACAACTGGCATAGCTTTTTAGAAAGTAGTCCGGTTCTGTATAACAATTATAACTGTAAATCTAATAGCCCATTGAGCATTTTTGATACAGCTTCTTTTTTTACAAACCTTCCTGATTACCCTGCAGTGCCTTTACCTTTACCCGACTCTTCAGGGTTTATAGCAATCATTCAACTAAACACTACTACTTCAAGCGAAGAAATAAAAAGCTCTAAAACTTACATTACTGCATGTGTTGCCTCGCCTTTGTATGCAGCGCAAACTTACATATTCAGTTTCTATTTTGGGTTTGGAAAAGTTAAGTCCGGCTCTTACTCTCAACCGTATACTTCTCCAAGCCCGTTCAGTATTGCTATTTTCGGATTACCTGACTGTGCTGACTTTCCTGTAAGTAAAGATTCCGGCGGTTGTTTAACAAACAATTCCGGATGGATACAATTAGGCTCAACTGTATTAAAAGGAGGATATGAATGGGTACAAGGTACAATTCAGTTTACCCCGCCAACTAATATTACGGGTATTGGCATTGGCCCTAACTGCGCTTCAAAATTTAACATGCCTGGCGCTGAAGGACATTATTATATGGATAAGTTCGTATTGGCGCCAAAAGCTGATTTTTCTTTTAAAACCATTACAGCTCTTTCAGGCAATCCGTGCACAGGTAACTTTGTTCTAAAAGCCCCGACATATCCTGCTGCTGCTTATCAGTGGTACAAAGAGGGAATACCCATTGCCAATGCCACTTCACAGCTTTACACTGTACCTGCCGGTCCTGATGCTGCAGGCAACTATACAGCAAACATAAGCCTGCCCTATAATACCTGCGTAAATACTTTGCCCTTTACCGTTTCCTTTTCCAACATAGAAAAATTTAGCCTGGGAAACGATACGACAACTTGTGCACCCGCCGAAATAAAATTAAATGCCGGATGGACCAGCGGCAGCCAATATCTCTGGTCGGATGGCAGCCGCAATTCACGTTTAACTGTAGATAAAACCGGCATTTATAAGGTGCAAGTGACCGATGAATATGGCTGCGCTAAGAAAGATGAAATAAAAGTAACTATACAGGGTTGTGATGAGTGTGAAATATATATCCCTTCTGCGTTTACACCCAACAATGATGGTGTAAACGATGTCTTCAGGGCTTTGCCCAAATGTACCAATATCGGCTTTCAGCATTACAAAATGCGTATTTACAACCGCTGGGGACAGGTCGTTTTTACCAGTAATAATATCCAAAAAGGGTGGAATGGAACATACAAAAATATTTCTCCTGACACAGGAACTTATATTTATTATATAGAATATGCTTTTAAGCAAAATAAACCACTCACCCAAAAAGGAACTATTTTATTGCTTAGATAAAAATCCTGAAAAAGCCACATATAAGTCACGATAATCCCTTGAAGAAAAATAAAGCGGACAATATAAATATTTTTTTAAGAAAAAATTGGGTGCGAACAGGTAATAGCTGGCCTTATAATTTCTGCGAGCCTTATAACATGTATTATTATTTTTTCTTTTAAACTTTTACTAAAAATTTATTCTAAAATAATAATTGTTTTCTTGCGTTTTTAGTAAAAATATTTGCCTTGCATACCACTGTAATAAATACGGACGACTTAGCAGTAAATTTAAAACACTCCGGCACTTTGATGAAAAAGCCGGTTTTTCCTATTGCTTTTTTCTTGCTTCCCTTTTTAACTATACTGTTATTTTTTACCGGTTGTACCCAGGGCCTCTCGGGGGAAGAAAGCACACCGGTTAATGCAATCGTCCCAAGAAAATCTGCTGCGACTGAGCCGGTTACAAAAGTTTTAGATACCGCTGCTTACGACAAATTAGTAAACGTACTTGCCAATGGTGATTCTACGGGTAAATGGCCTGTTAAAACTCCCTACCCGCTTGCAGGCGCGGTATTGCCTTATCATAGAATTGTTGCCTTCTATGGTAATTTGTATTCTAAAAGAATGGGCATTTTAGGCGAATTGCCCAAAAGAGAAATGCTGGCAAAATTAAAGGGTGAGGTTGCCAGGTGGCAGGCTGCAGATACTTCTCTGACTGTTATTCCTGCTTTACATTATATAGCCGTCACAGCCCAGGGATCGGCAGGCAAAGATGGTAAGTACCGCCTGCGCATGCCCGATAGCCAGATAGACACGATGGTAAGTTGGGCAAAAGAAATAAAAGGGTTGGTTTTTTTAGATATACAGGTAGCGCACAGCACGGTAAAAGAAGAAGTGCCTCGATTAGGAAAATACCTGGAAATGCCGGACGTTCATTTAGGAATTGACCCTGAATTTTCATTAAAAAACGGGGAAGTTCCCGGCTCAAAAATAGGAACATTTAACGCTGATGACATCAACACCGCTGTTGATTATCTGGCAGACATCGTCAGAAAAAACAATCTTCCTCCTAAAATTTTAGTTGTTCACCGCTTTACGCAGGGTATGGTAAAAGGATATGAAAATATAAAGAAATTACCTGAAGTGCAGGTAGTGATGGATATGGACGGATGGGGAGATAAAATATTGAAACAGTCCTCGTACCTGCGTTATATTTACAAGGAACCCGTTCAGTTTTCAGGATTTAAACTCTTCTATCACAACGATACAAAGACCGGTATGAATCAATTGTACACTCCGCAGGAACTACTGCGATTTACTCCAAAACCTATTTATATTCAATATCAATAAATTAAAGATTATTCTTACGGAAATTTGATTTAAAAAGCGTACGGCAAAATGATAAAAAATTAAAAAGATGACCTAAAGACATCTTTTAATCCTGCCGTACCTGTTTCTCTCCTTGTGGTAGATAACCTCGACACAAGCAACAAATGCAGGTGCTGGTTTAGCAAAAGGTTTTCAAATTGCGAGCATAGGAGTAAATGCTGCTAAAATAGGTTAGGATTTTGATCTCAATTCAAAAAAAACTGATACTCATTTCTCATCTCACAATCATATCTGCCATTTTTTCATCTTCTATGCCTTGGCATAATGATTGACAAATGTTAACGGTTAAACAAATACTAATAACAAAAGAATAAAATATGGCAAAGATTATAGGAATTGACCTGGGAACGACCAATAGTTGTGTAGCCGTAATGGAAGGTAGCGAGCCGGTAGTCATAGCTAATGATGAAGGCAGAAGAACTACCCCGAGTATTGTAGCTTTCTTAAATAATGGCGAACGTAAAGTAGGTGATCCTGCTAAACGCCAGGCCATTACCAACCCTACCAGAACTATTATGAGCGTTAAACGCTTCATGGGCCACAAATTTAATGAGGTGACTGATGAATCTGCCCATGCCAGCTACAAAGTGGTAAGAGGAGACAATGACTCAGTTCGTATAGACATAGATGGCCGCCAATATTCTCCTCAGGAAATAAGCGCAATGATTTTGCAGAAAATGAAAAAAACTGCAGAAGATTATCTTGGCCAGGAAGTATCTGAAGCGGTAATAACCGTTCCTGCATATTTTAATGACGCACAAAGACAAGCTACAAAAGAAGCTGGTGAAATTGCAGGTTTAAATGTACGTCGTATTATAAATGAGCCTACTGCTGCTGCGCTGGCTTACGGTTTAGATAAAAAACATACTGACCAAAAGATTGCAGTTTTTGACCTTGGCGGCGGTACTTTCGATATCTCCATTCTTGAATTAGGTGATGGTGTATTTGAAGTGAAGTCAACCAATGGTGATACACACCTGGGCGGTGATGACTTTGATAAAGTTGTAATGGACTGGCTGGCAGAGGAATTTAAAAAAGATGAAAATGTTGACCTGCGAAAAGATCCTATGAGCTGGCAGCGCCTGAAAGAAGCTGCTGAAAAAGCCAAAGTTGAATTAAGCTCTTCTTCTGAGACAGAAATTAATTTGCCTTACATTACTGCTGTTGACGGTGTGCCCAAACACCTCGTAAAAAAGTTAAGCCGGGCTAAATTTGAGCAGCTTAGCGACAGCTTGTTTTCAAGATGTATAAAGCCATGCGAGCAGGCTTTGAAAGATGCAGGTTATTCTACAAATGACATTAACGAAGTTATACTGGTAGGCGGCAGTACACGTATACCAAAAGTGCAGGAAATAGTTGAAAAATTCTTTAACAGAAAGCCAAGCAAAGGAGTAAATCCCGATGAGGTGGTAGCAATCGGTGCAGCAATACAAGGTGGTGTATTAACCGGCGAGGTGAAAGATGTGTTACTGCTCGACGTTACGCCCCTTAGCCTTGGTATAGAAACCATGGGCGGGGTAATGACACGGCTGATAGAAAGCAATACAACTATTCCTACAAAGAAAACTGAAGTATTCTCTACGGCAAGTGATAATCAGCCAGGGGTGCAGATACATGTATTGCAGGGCGAAAGACCTATGTCGAGCCAAAACAAGAGCCTTGGAATGTTTAATCTTGATGGCATTCCACCTGCGCCAAGAGGTGTGCCACAGGTTGAAGTAACGTTTGATATAGATGCGAATGGTATTTTAAATGTAGCTGCAAAAGATAAAGGAACCGGAAAAAGTCACAATATACGTATAGAGGCAGGCAGTGGCTTGAGCAAGGAGGAAATAGAAAAAATGAAGAATGAAGCTAAAGCCAACGAAGCCTCTGACAAAGAAGCGCGCGAAAAAGTTGAGAAAATCAACCAGGCAGACAGCTTAATATTCCAGACTGAAAAGCAGTTGAAAGAGTATGGGGATAAAATTCCTGCTGATAAAAAAGCGCCTATCGAAGCTGCTTTAAATAAGCTGAAAGACGCTCACAAATCTCAGGATACTGCACATATTGACAGTGCATTAAATGAAATGAATACCGCATGGACTGCTGCAAGTGAAGATATGTATAAAGCAACACAAGACGGAAACGGACAGCAAAGCAATGGCAATGATAATCAGCAAGGCGGCAGCGCTAACAATGAGTCAAGTGAAACAGTAACTGATGCAGAGTTTGAAGAAGTGAAGTAACAGAACGATTATTTTTTGGATTATAATGATCTTAAAGGATAAGGAGCCCTGCAGAAATGCGGGGCTTTTTTTAGAACTAATTTTAACAGATGTTGTAAGTTCGCATCTATTTCTCCTTTATCCATTCTTGCCAATCCTTCGCAACTTTGTCCCAATTGAATATGTCGTAGTTCGTCTCACCATTAGACTTCAACGGAAGAAAATTATGTTCTGTTCCGATATATGCTTTGAATACAAATTCTTTTTATGTTGGCGAATGGTTTCGATTCTTAGATAATCTACAAAAGACACAAGACCATAGTCTTTGGTTCCGTAAGTTACTAAAATGGGAATTTTCAACTTTAATAAATAACTGATTGGCGGAGGAACAGAAAATCCGTATGTCGCTTTATAACTGTCCCCCTGTTTTGCGTTTGTATTATTAGAATCAGCAACTATTTTTCCCCAATTATTTATAGCGTCTTCTGCATATGTTGCTGTATCGGTCTCCATTACTCTTGCCCGCTCGATTAAAGACATAATTCTTCCAAATGGGTTACCACCAGAATATATTAAATGAGTGACTTTTGGATAAATAAAAGCAATTTTGGCCGCGATGGCGCTTCCTTCTGAGTGACCGGCAACAACTAACTTTGTTTTTGAAACCCAGGATTGTCTTTGTAAAAACTTGATCGCTGCAATATCTCTTTCAACATAATAATCAAGCACGTTCTTATCAGCATATTTTTTTGGAAACGAACCCGAAGGATCACTATAAGTCATATCTGAATTTAGTGACTTTTCATTAGCTATAAGAGGAATGTGTGGTTTACTGATTATTGCTAAATGATATTCTTTACTTAAACTGTCCGGATTAAAAGGAAATACATTATAAATCTTTTGTTTGCCTGACGAGGCATATTTAATTATAAGAGGTATTGGCAGACTTCCCTGGCAAAAAAGAAATAAAGGTTTTGGTATATTTATTTCACTTTTTTTTGATTTAATCAATATGTCAACGGTGTCATCTTGATATTGCATTCGGATATGTCTAAATCCAAAATCTTCCTCTGGCTTATTTTGACCCGACAAATGACTTATCAAAATAAGTAATGATATGATAATTTGTAACTTCATATAACACAGTTACTGTAATTGGGTTCCTTCATAAATTTCATTTAGAGGAATGGACAACTGCAGCGTTGGGATTTGCAAAGCGTCATCCATAGTTTTATATTCTTCCAATTCCCAGTGATTTTGTTTATTTACTCTGAAAACTTCAACACCAACAGCTTCCGAGTTTATCAAAATATATTCTTTTAAGGTTGCAATATCTCTGTATAATTTAAACTTATCGCCCCGGTCGTAATTCTTAGTTGATTTTGAAAGCACTTCAATCAGGATAATTGGATTAAGTAAATTAAAATTATCATCATTAAGCGTTTCCGGCTTGCCACATACTACCGAGATATCTGGATAAGTGAACAAAGTATTCTTTTTTATATGAACACGCATGTCACTGCCAAAAGGCCGGCAGTTTTTGCCTTTCAGCTTTTGGTGCAGGAAAACCATGGTATTGACTGCAATAATATTATGAGGCATCAATGCACCTGACATCGCAAAAATTTCTCCCTGGTAATATTCACTCTTCTCTGTCGCTGCAGCTTCCATGGTTAGGTATTCTGCTATGGTAAATATTTTTTTACCGTAGGCCGTTACCGGTTCTCTTACTTCCATACATAAAAATTTAGCTTCTTCATTATTAATATAAAAATAAGGATATATTATAAAAAGGGCAAAATCATTGCTTACTATTACAAGCTGGTATGAAAAATGAATTGACTTTGCAAAAATAAATCATGGGAAATACGGTGCAGGAAGTTGACATCACTTTAGAACACTCTACAGAAGCAGAAAAAGAAATACAGGCTCACTTAAATTATTACTATAATAATCCGGACGAGATAACGGCGAGATTAGCGGAACTTGACGAAGAATGGGATGTTGAAAGAATTTTACAAACTAAAGTCGCAGCGCTTACAATAGCAGGAGTTATTCTTGGTATAACTGTTAACAAAAAGTGGCTTACATTACCTTTAGCTGCATCAGTGGCAGCGCTAAGCCAGGTAGCAAAGTGGAACAAACCTATGTCGTTATATAAAAAATTTGGATTTAGAACAAGGGCAGAAATAGAAAAAGAAAAATATGCACTTAAAGCAATCAGGGGAGATTTTAAATATTTATTAGATGTTCCTAATTCTGTATGGAGCGCGGTAAATAAATAAGCTATAACTCATAAAAATATAATTGGCAGGTAAAATATTTGTGTTAATTTTATTTAACACAAATATTTTATACTAATCAAAAATCCCTTTTATGAGAAAAAATTTCCTTTTTGCGCTTTTTATCCTTATTTCTGTTCCATTTGGTTCTTATGCAGCATTCAGCTCAAAAGATAACCCAAAAGCAGCAACAGAGGCAGCTGCACAACCATCAGTCAGTTCTGTACCGGATGCTTTGAAAGAATTTAAAAGCCTTAGCAGACACGAAAGAAAAGAAAGAATTAAGGATGCAAAAAAAGCAATAAAGCAATATAAGCTTGACAAAAAAGCCGGTTCACAACCATCAACCAATACATTGTTGCTTGTAATACTTGCTATATTGTTGCCTCCGCTTGCTGTTTACCTGCACGAAGGACAAATAAATGGAAAATTTTGGCTTGATTTAATTCTTACTCTATTATTCTTTGTTCCGGGTATTATTTATGCCCTGATAGTAATATTAGGTAAGAGTTAATTGTAAATTAATTAAAATTATAAAAACAAAGCCCTTAATCCCGGCTTTTTTTTATTTTATTTTATTTTAACCCTGCCGAAGTCTTTTAATTTCCGATACAATGTACAATGCTATTATAATAAGTATCAAATAAAAGGCGGTTATCTTAATAATAATCTTTAGCCAGTCATTGGCATGTATATCGCTGTAAAAATCGAAGTTGCGGTTGAAAGAATAGAAATCTTTTAAATAGGTCCATTTGGTGTCATGCAAATCATCTCCAGGATGCCAATAACGAAGATCAGCATTATTGCGGTTGTAATACCAATGCCAGTAGTTTACGCTGTCATACGGTACTTTTTTTAAAATGCCTTCCTGAAAAGTGTATACGTACTTGTTTTTAAAACTGTTTGTATGAGCGAGTTTGTTTATGTCGGCAGCATTATAAAACCGAAGGCTGTCATGGGGCATATAATTATTGTTAAGCCCGTCGCATAAGACCCATTCCTGCTTTTCACGTAAATAAATTTCGTTGTAATAATGCACTCCATATTGCCAGTTACCGGCTGGCCCGTAGAAAGTAATAAGACGATTTGGTAAATGCAGCACGCTGCAAATGAAGTAAAACATTGCTGAGTAATTACCGCAATTTAAATTTACTTTGTTTTGCCTCGCCAGTTGCACTTGTTGGTAAGGAGATAGAGCGGAAGCTTTATCAGCCTTCATTCCATGGAGGTTCGGACGCAGGGATGAAATTAATCTGCAAACTTCCATTAATCTTGCAGAATCTGTATTGGCAGAAAAGGCAAAGGTATTTTTTTTAAGAAATTCTTCTCCGTTTTTTACTTCTTCTTTACTGAATGATGCAATTCCTTTTGTCCATGTATTATATGAAGAGACCTTTATTTGAGGGCCGGGTAAGCTGCAATAAATCAATTCATTTATGCCCGCACCTTTATCGTGATCTGCCTGTACCACAATTGCTGATCTGCTTGAATCGGAGGGAAGTAACTTATACTGATGTATATTATTTCTTAAAGTGATATTAATTGAATTGTCAATGGATGTAACAGATGCATTACTAATACTATCATCAATAACCACCTTATATACTGATGAAGCAAGCGGGAGCGAAAAAAATAACTGCAAGGTATCGGCATCAAAATGCACATCCTGCAAATACAACGTCGAGTCGGTTACATATAATTGACTGTATGTTTTATAAGGAAAATATTTATAACCGTTATTTCTATCAGTAAGTATAAATACATTAATACAAAGCAAGACAGTTATAAGAAGCAAGTATATAACCCTGATTTTTTTCAAATTAATAAAAAGTGAAGATGTAAAAGGTTGTGCCCAAGTGATGTATTTACGTTGGTATGCAGAAAAAAGGCCATTTATAAAGTTGTATTTGCAACTTCATCATTTTTATTAGCAGCAGCAATGCAACGATGACAAAAATCATTAAATTCTTTCTCAATAGCAGCAGTGATATATCCGTCAATTTCCTTTTGAAAAAGTTTATTATTTTTTTGGTCTATAGTTATAAGGCCATCTTTTATGAGTGCGTTCTTTACCTCATCCCATTTCAGAATTTTGTTCGGGAATACATTGAAAGAAATTTCATCTTCTGAAAATCCGACCTCCTGCGGAAATTTTACCTGTTTTTCCAGTATTCCGGCAACGGAGTATAATACACCCATCCATATATTTCTTAGAGGACCTGCAAACCAGCCGGCAGCGCATATCAATAATCCTAAACGAAAAAAGGCCTGTCCCTTTTTACGTTTTTTAATAGCTGCAAAAATCCATGAAATTATTATTGCCGGCATAAAGTACAAATATGCCGCACTATTTTGAGGATGATAGTAGCAATAGAACCCAAAGACAAGCAAAGCAAATAGGTGCATTAGCTGGCTTACCTGGTCAACTATTCCATAGTCGGGCTTTTTTAGTGTGATAAGAAAGTCGTAAACCATTAGCTGTTGCTCTTAACCATAAGGTTGCATAATGTAAATAATAAACGTGCGGCTATATTTGCATCAAATCCGCCTTCTCCTACGCCTACTTCGTTTAAGTCAAAACCTACAAGCTGCCGCCCGCTTTCAATTATTTTTCTAAATAAATAAGTCATTTGTTCTGCCTGAAATCCCCCTGCTACGGGAGTGCCTGTGTTAGGACATAATTTTGGATCTAACCCGTCTGCGTCAAAGCTGATATAAACATTCTGAGGCAGTTTGTCAACTATATCACCTGCTATCATTTTCCAGGTGTCGCCTTCAAACTGCCTTTCTTTTATGTCCTTGTCAAAAAAAGTAATGATGCGTTCATTGTTATCAGCTATAAACTGGTTTTCATCTTCTGAGTAATCCCTTATCCCAATCTGCACTATTCGTTTTAACTGCGGTACTTCGTTCAACGCATTATACATAACAGAGGCATGACTATATTTAAAATCTTCATAAGCAACTCTCAAATCCGGATGTGCATCTATCTGTAAAATTCCAAATTCAGGATATTTTTCTCCTATAGCTTTATAAAAACCTAAAGGTGTGCTATGGTCGCCGCCTATCAGGCCAACCAGTTTTTGGGCATCAAGCAGAGCCTTTGTTTGCTCGTAAACCCATTCATTCATATGAATGCTTCCTTCGTTAATTTCTCTAAGGCTTTTACACATAAACTTATTGGCAGATACATCTTCGCCTTTTGAGATATAATCTATGTATAGTTCTGCTTCTTTTCTTAAATAATCACTTTTCAATAAAATCTTTTTGTCAATAGGTTTCATGAAAAAACCATTTTTCCAGCCATCTTTTACATCAGGATCAAAGAGGTCTACCTGTAGGCTCGCTTTAAAAATCTGCTCTGCCGCACGTGATGTTCCTGCTCCGTAACTTACCGTGACTTCCCATGGAACAGGTAATAAAACAACTTTAGATTCTTCTTCTGTGAAAGGTAAACCAAAAATATTGTTGTTAGGATTGCCTGCCTGGTTTGGGTCAAAATATAATACATCCATTATATTATCTTATATTTTTAAAAACGCTGCAAAATTAGCCTAATTTGTATAACCCGAAGAAAATAGATATAACTATTAATGAAAATCTTAACAAAGCCCTAAAAGCCTCTTCAATTTTAAAATTAGTTTTTGCCGTAACAGGAGGCAAAGAACTGAGGTAAAAAGGGCGGCCGGGAAAACCGGGTATACAGCTGAGACGAAAGATTTTATATATTATCAGTGTAAAATGATAAATTAGCAAAGTCAACACCATTATGAAAATCTTATTTTTTTGCCCGCGCTGGGGTCAGGAACAAACGCCATGGAATGAATTTTTGCCAAAAGTAAAAGAAGCAGGTTATGACGGCGTAGAGACAGGTCTGCCGCTTGATGTAAAACAACAGGAGAAAATATTGAATGAGCTTGCTAAAAATAATCTCCTGCTTATAGCACAGCATTGGGAAACCGTGCATGCTGATTTTAATAAGCATTACGATGAATATAAAACCCGCCTTCACTCACTGGCAAATGCTAAACCTCTTTTTATCAATTCCCAGACGGGAAAAGATTATTACTTATTTCAGCAAAATGAACAACTTATTGCATTAGCAAATGATATTGCTGAGAAAACAGGTATTCAGATCATTCACGAAACTCACAGGGGTAAGTTTAGCTTCGCTGCACACATTACTAAAGACTTTTTAGAGCGTAATCCCGGTTTACTGGTCACGCTCGATATTTCTCACTGGTGCAATACTGCAGAGTCATTTTTGCAAGACCAGGCAGAAGCGGTTGAGCTTGCTTTATCGAGAACAGAACACCTGCATTCAAGAGTTGGTTATATGGAAGGTCCGCAAATTACGGATCCCCGGGCACCGGAATGGGACGAAGCTTTGCAATTTCATTTAAGTTGCTGGGATAAAGTAGTTGAAAGACATAGAGCAAATAATAAAGAATATTTTACAATCACTTCCGAGTTTGGCGCTCCTCCATACATGCCTCTTCTTCCCTTCACACGCCAGCCGGTTACAGACCAGTGGGAAGTGAATGTGTATATGATGCATTTGCTGAAAGAGCGGTACAAATAAACCGGTTTTAAAAAATATAACATGAATAATATAAAAATAGCTTCAGCTCAGTTTGAAAATAAAAGCGGGGATAAAGAATACAATTTAAGTGTAATAGAAAAACTTTCCGAAAAAGCAGCGCAGGGAGGAGCGGAGGCAATTGCTTTTCATGAATGTTCAATAACAGGTTACACATTTGCACGCCATCTTTCTAAAAAAGCCTTGCTTGATATAGCAGAATTGATACCTGGCGGCAAAAGTGTAGAACGCCTTGCAGAAATAGCTAAAGCATATAATATTACAGTATTAGCCGGACTGTTTGAGAAAGACAATAACGGCAAATTGTACAAAGCGTACGTGTGCGTTGATAAAAACGGCCTGGTAGCTAAACACAGAAAGCTGCACCCGTTTATACATCCTGATTTAACCCCTGGCGATAAATATACGGTATTCGAAATAAATGGCTGGAAATGCGGCATTTTAATTTGCTATGACAACAATGTTATTGAAAATGTAAGAGCAACTGCTTTGTTAGGAGCTGATATTATTTTTATGCCGCACGTAACTATGTGCACGCCGTCTCCCCGTCCCGGTGCAGGTTTTGTTAATCCTGAATTGTGGCAAAACAGGGAAATTGATCCGACTTCGTTAAGGGCAGAGTTTGATGGACTCAAAGGTCGTGAGTGGCTGATAAAGTGGCTGCCTGCACGTGCTTATGATAATGCTGTTTATGCAGTATTTTCCAATCCGATCGGTATGGATGATGACCAGCTAAAAAACGGTTGCTCCATGATTTTGGATCCTTTTGGTGATATTGTTGCGGAATGCCGCACACTTGGTGATGATTATGTAATGGCAACCTGCACCGAAGAAAAGCTTATCAATGCGGGAGGTTACCGGTATAGAAAAGCGCGGCGGCCTGAGTTGTATGCAAAAATTATCGGCCAGCCGCATGAGGCTGTACAGAAAGTGGTATGGCTTAATGCCGAAGGAGAAGATTAGCAGAAATTATACAGCTGTTTTAATATGTCACTGTTGAGCATATCACTTATTAAATTAACTTGACGGACCATTAATTAGCATAAGCTCTTATGTTTAAGTGTCGCCGGAGACACTTTAATAAGCTAAATTGCATACGAATTAGGATTTGAGCATTCGCAGTCTTTCAGCAAATTATTTAAAAGCAAAACCAATTTTTCACCTTTGGAATTCCGGCATTCTTTCAATTAGTCTCAATTACTTGTAAATAAAGAAAAGGCTGTAACAATCAAAGATTCAACTATAAGAATACATGCTGAATTATAGATCTTTGCAGCATACAAAAACAAAATATTTATGAAAGTTATAGTAACAGGTTCGTTAGGACACATCAGTGAGCCACTGGCAAAGGAGTTAGTAAAAAAAGGTCATACGGTTACGGTTATCACCAGTAAGCAGGAAAAGCAAAAAGACATTGAAGCCTTGGGCGCCGCTGCTGCCATCGGCTCATTGGAAGACATTGATTTCCTCGTGTCTGCCTTTACCAGTGCCGATGCTGTATATGCAATGATTCCGCCAAACCTTACCGTACCCGATATAAGAGAGTATTACCGGAGGATTGGGGGTAACTATGCACAAGCTATTCAACAGTCAGGTGTAAAGCGAGCGGTTCATCTCAGCAGTATGGGTGCACATTTAGATAAAGGCACCGGACTCATTCTCGGTTCTCATGATACAGAAGGAATTTTGAATGAGCTGTCAGACGTAGCAATTACGCATTTGCGCCCTGGTTACTTCTACTACAATCTCTACCACTTTGCAGATATGATAAAAGGGGCAGGCTTTATTGGCGCAAACTATGGCGGCGACGATAATATTGTAATGGTTGACACAAGAGATATTGCAGCCGCAGCCGCGGAAGAGATAGCAACACCTGTTGACGGTAAGACTGTGCGATATGTGGCAAGCGGCGAGTATACCGGCAATGAAGCTGCCCGCATCTTGGGTGCCGTTATCGGCAAGCCGGATTTAAAATGGATAACCTTTACCGATGAGCAGGCACAAGGCGGAATGGAACAGGCTGGAATGCCCGCAAATGTTGTCTCACTTTTTGTTGAAATGTACGCCAGTATTCATAGCGGTGTATTGCGGCAGGATTACGACTTGCATAAGCCGCGTGTTATGGGCAAAGTAAAGCTGGAAGATTTTGCAAAGGAATTTGCTGCTGCTTTTTAAAAGGATTTTTAATGGATGTATGTTGCAAAGATGTGCAGCGAATAAGGATTTATGATGCGTATGTGCTTAGCTTTTATGTAATTATGCAGCTTCGGCTGCATAATTATTTTATACTTGTATGCTGCTATTCAGCTTTTTACACAGCCTATTTTTATGCCTTTCTCAAAGACAAGAGGTCTAAGGCATGCTTATCTTTCAAAGCTATTCACACTCGGCAACTGAGGTTTTTAATATTGGCCACTTACGTCTGAATTTCATAGAACTTCAAATAGCGCTAACGTATCACCTGCTATAAAAAGTTCTTCAGGACAAAAAAAAACCGCATTAATTACAAATACCACTGGGCTTTTAAGATCAATACCTTCTTAAAAGCAATTGAGTTACTTGTACACCAATTACCCGGCGTGCGGATTATACAGCTTTTGATTATTACTATTACCACGGATATTTGCCCGTATCATAGTATTTCTCAATTCTGTTTCTAGTCTATTTTCATTTTATTTTTTAATTGCTATAGTTTTTCTTATATAAACGAAGGTGCAGTAAAGCGCTACAATTACCACTGCCCATCCCCATGAGCTTATAAACACGCGCGTCAAAGCAATTTCTATAGTTAAGGCTATTAATGCTAATTTCATCTTTTTCTGAGCAACCTCACTGCGACCATGCGCAGGCAGAAAAAAAAGGAAGACTTCCTTTAACTTTTCTTAGCTAAGAAATAAAAAATCCTGCTTTGATTGTTGATTGCAGGAGAATAAGAAGGAAAAAAATAATAACAATTAAAACAATTTTATTTTCAATTAAATGTTATCATATCATTAAGAAATAGTTAAGTGACTATGGTTGATATCATAAGTATATTTTTGCGCTAAATAAATAAGTAATGGGATTGAATTCTATCGGTAAATTTTTTACGCCGAAAAATACTATCTTCTATAATTTGTTTGAAGAAGTAGGCGTTACCGTACGTACGATGGGCGGAGTATTGAAGCAGTTGGTGAATGAGCCGGATTATGATAAAAGAGCCTCGCTGTCAACAAGGTTAGAAGATCTTGAGCATGAGAATGATGACAACACCCACAAACTTTTTACCGAGCTTGGCAGAAATTTTATTACTCCTTTCGACCGTGAAGATATTCATACCCTTGCCTCGGCATTAGATGATATTGCTGACTACATTTATGCTATAGCAAAAAAACTCATTTTTTACCGGGTCAACCCAAATGATCCCGGGATACAAAAAATGGCAGAATTAATAGAACAAGGCACCATACATATTCAAAGCGCCGTACAGGAATTGCGCAATATGAAAAATCTTAGAAAGATTACTGAAGCATTGGTACGGGTAAATGATATTGAAAACCAGGCAGATGATATTTTTGACCTGAGTATAGAAAAGCTTTTTAGCCAGGAAAATGATTTTAAAGAAGTGATTAAAAAAAGAGAAATTTACCAGGTTTTAGAGCTGGCAACAGACAAGTGTGAGGATGCAGCGAATGTAATTGAGTCAATTATAGTTAAGTACGCTTAACTGCCAATCAAAAAACTGCTTAATATTCCCTTATGCTTCCTTTATTGATTGTCATTATAGGCTTTGCTTTTATTTTTGATTATATTAATGGTTTTCATGACTCTGCAAACAGTATTGCTACTATTGTTTCCACCAAAGTGCTTACCCCTTTCCAGGCTGTTATTTGGGCTGCTTTTTTTAATTTTGCGGCTTTTTTTATTTCTAAATATATAATCGGCGGATTTGGCATCGCTGACACTATATCGAAAAGTGTCACCATTCAAAAAGATGATCCTCTTGCTTTATACGTAGTGCTGGCAGGTTTACTGTCTGCTATTATATGGAACCTGATTACGTGGTGGTTTGGCATTCCATCAAGTTCTTCGCATGCACTGATAGGCGGCCTTATAGGAGCTGCTGTTGCCCGTTACCATACTTTTGATGTTGTCGTTGCAAGCAAAGTAATTCCCATTATCGCTTTTATTGTTATCGCTCCTCTTGTCGGTATGGTAATAGCATTTATCATTACTATACTTATTGTACAGATTTGCAAACGGGCAAATCCTTATAAAGCTGAGCGTTGGTTTAAACGTCTGCAATTGATTTCTTCTGCAGCTTTCAGCATAGGGCATGGAGGCAATGATGCCCAGAAAGTGATGGGTCTTATAGGCGCTGCAATGGTAGCTACCAATTATATACCCGACATTAAATCCATTCCCGACTGGGTGCCAGTATCGTGTTTTGTAGCCATAGCTTTAGGCACACTTAGCGGCGGATGGAAAATCGTAAAGACAATGGGCACACGTATAACCAAAGTAACGCCTCTGGAAGGGGTAGCTGCTGAATCTGCCGGGGCCATAACTTTATTTATAACAGAACATTTTAAGATACCTGTAAGCACTACACATACCATCACGGGTTCCATCATCGGCGTTGGCGCCACCAAGCGTTTATCAGCAGTCAGGTGGGGCGTTACAGTAAGCCTGCTTTGGGCATGGATATTAACTATTCCGGTAAGTGGTTTAATGGCTGCAATAATATTTTTTGTAATGAAAATATTTCTCTGATATATACATTATCGTTTCAGAAAGCCGTTTTACACTTAAATTGCATATAAATCTCTCTAATAAATATTTTATGAATAAAATTCTGGTAACGGGAGGATGCGGTTATATAGGCGCTCATACTATTGTTGACCTTATTGAAAACGGATTTGAAGTAATTTCTGTTGATGATAATTCACGCAGCACCAGGTATCTTTTAGACGGAATTGAAAAAATAACCGGTAAGAAAGTAAAAAATTACAAAGTAGACCTAAAAGATTATAACGATACCCGGGCTGTCTTTCAGGAAAACGAAGATATTTCGGGCATTATTCATTTTGCAGCTTATAAAGCCGTAGGTGAGTCAGTAGAAGAACCTTTAATGTATTTTGAAAATAACCTGTTTTCATTAATAAACCTTCTTAAATGCGTTGAAGAATTTAATATTCCTTATTTTGTTTTTTCATCTTCATGCACTGTTTATGGCAGCCCTGACGCTATTCCTGTTACCGAAGAGTCGCCTGTAAAAAAGGCAGAGTCTCCTTATGGTGCAACAAAGCAAATGGGAGAGGAAATTATAACAAGCATAGTTAAAGCATCAGAAATGAAAGCGATACTGCTCCGTTATTTCAATCCCGTCGGCGCCCATCCTTCCATTCTCATAGGAGAGCTGCCGATAGGCAAGCCTGCTAACCTGGTTCCGGCAGTCACCCAAACTGCCATCGGAAAAATTCCTTCCATGACGGTATTCGGTACTGATTATGACACAAGAGACGGAAGCTGTGTTCGTGATTATATACATGTTTCAGACATTGCCCATGCGCATACTTTAGCTATTAAAAATTTGCATGAGAATAAAAATAAAACCAACTGCGATATCTTCAATCTTGGTTCAGGCAATGGCGTCACGGTTTTAGAAGCTATTAAAGCTTTTGAAGAAGTAAGCGGTAAGAAACTTAATTATAAAATAGGCCCAAGGCGTCCGGGAGATGTTGTAGCTATTTATGCCAATAATAATTATGCAGTAACTACCTTAGGGTGGGATATTAGGTACGACCTTAAAGAAATGATGCGCACTGCGTGGGAATGGGAGTTAAAAGTGAAGCAGGATGAACAAATAATCAAGGATCAAAAGTTTCAATACAATTAAGCGCTTTTACAAAACGAAGTCGAAAGAATTTTTATTTGTTTTGTTCTTATCATTAGACCTCTCATGCCGGTTTCTTTATTAAAGACCGGTATTTATTCCGAAGGAAAATTTACTAAACATTTTCTGCTGGCCAAGTATAACTACATCAATTAAAATCAATTATTGCCGATAAAATGCTTGCTGCTTTCACAAATCAAAAATTTCAACAATTATACGAACGCAAATGTTGATCTTTTCGAGGTCTTTTAAACAGAATTATATAAAATATTTTATTATCAAAATTAAACAACAAAAAGTATGAAACGTCAGGCAACTGCAATTTGGAATGGTTCCGGCAAAGAAGGAAACGGAACGCTTAGCACACAAAGTACAGTTTTAAACAAAACACAGTACTCTTATAAATCACGTTTTGAAGATGGCCCCGGCACAAATCCTGAAGAGCTGATGGCAGCAGCCCATGCAGGCTGTTTTACCATGAAGCTGAGCTTTGTAATAGGTGAAGCAGGTTTTACACCGGAAAAAATTGAGACTGCCTGTATTATTGCCCTTGAAAATGGTGTAATCACCACTTCACATTTGCAGGTAACGGCAACGGTGCCGGGCATGAGTAAAGAAGAATTTGAAAAAGCAGCACAAGACGCTGAAAAAAATTGCCCTGTCAGCAAAGCTTACAACCTTGAAATAAGTATGGAAGCGGAGTTGAGTGAAGAGTTAGTTGCAGGTTGAGAAAGATGTCAGTTGACAGCTGTTAGCAAAAAGGACTGAAAAAAATGTTTTTTGCAATATCAAGACAAAAACCATTCTGAAGATGTCATATACAAATACTTTTATTAAAGTTGCCGTTGACTGTCCGGTTGACAAGAGTGAGATTCCTGTTACAAAAAAGGACAAGAAACCTTTGCACCTGATTCAATATGAATTATTGAAAGATAATCCATACACGCTTGACCACGAAGAGTTGATTTATGAATCGTTTGTAAGACAAAAAGAAATTCCGGCAGATACTTTGAAAGAAGACTCGGAAAAAATAAAGGCCGAATTATTCTCCAAAGGTCATCCGTGTTTGAGAGCATCAGCTTTGACAAAAAGATACGGTTTTGGTGCACATTACAACGAAAAAGCAAAAATAGCCATTTATCCTTTGGAATCAAAAGAGTATAAAGAATTTATTGCAGATGAGGGAATAAAAATAATTCCGGCTATGAAAACAAAAAGATAAGGAATTGGATGATTAATGGGACTGACACGAGCCGTTAATGAGTTTTCATTAACGGTTTTTTTGTGCCTGATACTTATTATTCTTTAATAAAAATGCCTCAATATTGATTTCTATCTTATTAATCTTGTGGTTTTACTCCCCGGCTAAGCGGTGAAACAGATTTTCCCTGCATTTTTGATGGGCGCGCAGGCATACCCAGAATTTATTTTAAACCCTGCTGCTGAAGCTGCTTATAATAAGGCGCGGAATATCTATGATAAAATTATTAAAGAAGCTGATCAATAATTAACTCCTGGTTAAAATCAATAATAAACAAAATGAGGTAAAAAAGATAAAATTGCCTTAAGCCCTCTTTAAAAAAACTCTTTCCAAAAACGTTCCTTCTGTAATAAAGCGAGCTAAAGTTTCTTATATTTATCACATGAAAACGTACATTACTTCACTGCTGTTATTCATTATTCTCTGCACAAAAACCTCTGCTCAATTGGTAATTGATCTGTATAATAATGGACAAAATAACATTATCCCAAACGCTAAACCTTGCAAAGAGAAAGAAACTTATACGAAGAACGCCGGTATTGGTATTGTGGCTCATGTAACACATCCGACATTACAGATTTTTTTACCTGATGTTCCTAATGCCGCTGCAGGCAGTATTATTATTTGCCCTGGCGGAGGTTATTCGGTGCTTGCGATAGACCATGAAGGTATTGATATAGCAAAAACGCTTAATAAAATGGGCATGGCAGCTTTTGTATTAAAGTATCGGATACCAGACTCCTCCTGCATGGATCATCGTGAAAATGTACCTTTAATGGACGCGCAGCAAGCGCTTAAGATAGTGAGGGAAAATGCTGCGAAATGGAAAATTGACTCATCGAAAATAGGCATCATGGGCTTCTCTGCCGGCGGACACCTGGCTTCTTCACTGGCAACTCATTTTAATGAACAGCTTATCAGCAATGTCAGGCATACATCTTTGCGGCCCGATTTTGCAGTGCTTCTTTATCCTGTTATCAGCTTCAGAGACAGCATTGCGCATCATGGCTCAAAAGAAAATCTTATTGGCAGAAATCCTTCCCCTGACCAGGTTCACCGTTTTTCGGACGAAGAACAAGTGACATCTAAAACACCTCCTGCTTTTTTGGTTCATGCTATTGATGACGACGTGGTGCCTGTGGCAAACAGTATTTCTTTTGCTGAAGCGCTTGCCAAAAACAAAGTTCCTGCAGAAGTGCATCTTTATCAAAGCGGCGGGCATGGCTTTGGATTAAACAATAAAACTACGAAAGATCAGTGGGTTGAAAGATTGAAAAACTGGCTTACGATGAATGGTTTTTTGAAATAAGACAAAAGAACCAAAAGGATAGTTTGCACTTAATTCACCTGATTCTGTTACTTTGTTTCATATTATTTTGTTAGCTGCTATGATACAAAAAACCCTTCTAAAATACAGACGTAATGAAAAAAATCATTAGCTGTTTAATTTTGACTTTTGTTGTCGTTTCTTGTGGCAAACAGGGTTGTTTCATATCGCCTAAACAGACTGTTTTTGAGCTTGTAAACACAGGTGGAGAAAATGTAATAGAAAGTGGAACACTGCCGTTTTCTGATGTAATAATTTCTGAAGATGCCGGAAACGGATCTTTCAGATCAATGCATTATAACCTTACTAATAACAATAGAATCTCGGTAGAAGAATTAGGATGGTATAACGGAACAAAAAAGTACAGATTTTTTACACCTGATACAACCTTTAACCTTTCTGTAAAATCATCAAAAATAGACTCTTCAGGCTGTAACAGTTTTAGAATTGATGAAGTTAACTTTCTCAACATAACAGGCAGTAAAGAAAATGACTTTTATAAAATCATAATTAAATAAAATATTTCCGCTAAGGCAAGAAGTGGAAAAAAGATGTATGCAACTCTTTATTTTCGTATAAAATCCCTCCCTGTTAAGAACATAGTTTTTACAGACATTATTTCTTTTGTTTAACAAACTTCTTTTTAACAGAAGTAACTGCAATTGTCGTAATTCAATATTTTTATAGTGTTTCTTATAAAATGTTTAATTTGTCCGGTTGCTGATGAATAAAAAGTATGCACATATCATTTTTTGTCTTTTCTGTATTCTTTTGTTCGCGCAGCAAATACTCGGACAGGAAATTAAAAAGCCGCGAAAAAAAACGCAGTTTCTTCACAACATTTTTGTAAAAATAAAGAGTTCAGTCACCGTTTCAAAACCTGACAGTGCAATAAAGGCAACTGTTTTAAATACTAAAAGTGTAATTCCTTTTAGTGAATACCGCGGCAAAGTGATACGATCTGTAAACACCGAAGAGCTGGGATTTGAAAAGGTATTTACAGACACGTCGAAGCGTTTAAATTACTATGGCACACGTATACTGAATGCTTTGCATACCAACACTTATGCCTGGGTTATAAGAGATAATCTCTTTATAAAAAAAGGCAGCAGGCTCAATCCCTATTTGCTCTCAGATAATGAGCGCTACCTTCGTTCGATTGAGTTTATACAGGACGCAAGAATTGTGGTAAAACCTGTAAAGGGAAGTGCAGACTCCGTTGATGTTATTGTAATAACAAAAGATTTATTCAGCATAACCGGATCGGCAGATATAAGCGGCCTTGAACGGCAAAGAATAACGGCAGCCGAAACAAATTTTGCGGGTGCAGGGCAAAAAATACAAATCACTTCATTACGCGATATGCACCGGGCTCCCATTTTCGGTTATGATTTTCTCTATTCTAAAAACAGTATAGCCCATAGCTACACAACAGCAACGATTGGCTACAGCAGCATTAACAGTGAGCGCACCGGGCGTGATAATGTAAATACTGCTTACCTGCTGCTAAGCCATCCGTTGGTTTCGCCTTATTTCAGAGCTGCGGGCGGGCTGGAACTGCGAGTTAATAAATCCGGCAATTTGTACCGCGAGCCTGACAGTCTCTTTCGAAATTATAAAAACGTGTCTTTGGATGCGTGGGCAGGTTATAACATTGGCGTCAAAAAAATGTTGGAAGATAACAAAAGCCGCAACAGAACTTTTGCTGCTGTACGTTATATCAGGAATATTTTCTCAGAAAAACCCTTTCAGTTCAGCAAAGATTATAATACTTTATTCAATAATATTCATGCTGTGCTTGGTGAAGTGACTTTTTTTAAACAGGAATTTTACAAGACCAATTATATTTACGGATTTGGAACTACAGAAGATGTGCCCTACGGTTATAACGTAGCCTTTACAGCAGGATGGTATAAGCAGCTTGACCTTTCACGTCCATATTTTGGCATAAATGCTAACAGGTATGTTGCCTCAGAAAGAGGTAAATTCACTCAATATTATCTTCGCAGCGGCGTATTTATCAACAAAGGCAGATTTGAAGATATAAGCCTTTTGGCAGGCGGCAGCCTGTACAGCAGGTTGTATATGTTTCGCCGTTTTAAGATGCGCCAGTACCTGCAATACAGTTATACACGGTTGTTTAACCGTGTCAGCTACGATCTCGTTCAGATTAATAATCCTTTGGGTTTACGAAATTTTAATGCCGACTCTTTGCGGGGCTCACAACGAATAACGATGTATGCAGAAAGTATCTTTTTTGCTAAATTTAAATTGTTTGGTTTTCAGTTAGCCCCGTTTGGATTTACCGCTGCTACGTTGCTGACAGGCCAGGACTACAATTTCAGGAAATCAGATATATATACGGGCATTGGCGGCGGGCTAAGAACGAGAAACGTAAATCTGGTGTTTGCCGCAGCAGAGGTAAAATTTATCTACTTCCCAAGAAAAGCTCAGGATATGAATGCTTTTAAAATTTCTTTTAATGGCAACATCCGTTTCAGGTACAATACCAATTACGTAAAGTCTCCGGATATTATCAGGTTAAATACGGCGGATGGAAATAGTTTTTATTAGAGGCAGGTTTGAAAGACAAATGGAAAGTGCACTAAGGCAGTAACAGCATAAATCTTTATCTGTGTTTACAAATACTACAGGAACACTTTAAACCCGCCCATTGCCCATCTTCCCGGCATTTGAGATCCTAACAAGTCACTGTATTTTTTATTAAACACATTATCAGTTTCTGCAAAAATGCTTAATTTGTTTTTGTATATAAATGCCTGTGTTTGTGCATTCATTATAAAGTAATTTTTTGAAAGACTTGCATTGATGGGAGTTGAAGCCTGTGCATTACGCTCTTTGTACAGACCATTTATACTTACAGAAAACCAACGAATTGCGTATTGAATATTAAAGTTGGTCAGCAGTTTTGCATGTGAAGAAACATAAAATGATGGAGTAACATTATCACTTTTACTGTCTATCCATGTTAATCCGAATGTGGCCCATAATTGATGTTTATTATCAAATTGTTTGCTGTATTGTACATCTGTTTCAACACCTGAAGAATTTACTTTTGCAATATTTTTTGCCAAAGCGTACGTACCTGTGGGAGAGAGGTTGGTTTTTCTTGGTATATCAGCATAAGGCGTGGTCACATAATCAATTAATTGGGTAAAATGCTGTCTGAAAGCGGTTGCTGCTATTTTTATATTTTTTATACCAAAAAAATCTGCACCGGCTTCATAACTGAATGACCGCTCTGCCACGAGATCAGGATTACCAATACTTCCGCTGGTAACTAATGTTTTGTTGTAATTATTGAAACGTTCTGTAAAATCAGCATCGCGAATAGTTTTGCCTGCGCTTCCGCGCAATTGCCATTGAGGCAGTTTGTAAGACAGATTTATTTGGGGTACAAATTGCCATCCGCTTCGTTCATTCCACTCAAGACGAATGGCAGGGTTTATATTAAAATGATCACCGGCACTTTGCTGCCATATTAAAAAAGTACCGGACTGGTTAAGCGAATGATTGCCCCGGTCATTAGATGTTATTTTTTTATTCAACCATTGTTCGCCAGCAGTAAAAGTTGTCTTTTTTCCTGCTTTCCAGGTGTACACTGCAAGACCTTGCAGCAGGTTGCTTTTATTTGAATTGGCTGTACCGGCAGTATTAAACTTATAGGTATCTTTTGTGGTTTTATAACCAATATCAAGTGAAAAGTTATGATGCAGCTTTTCATAGTTTAACTGTACCTGGTTCCAGAAAGAAGTTACTTTTTCGTTTGCTGTATCAGACTTAAATGTGGTATAAAAATTTTGAGCTGCAAAGTCACGATTATCTAAAGCTGATCTGAAAGAAACATTCCAGTATTTATTAATAAACTGATTAAATGAAGCAGAAGCAGAAGTATTGTGAAAAAAACCTTTTGTTCCGCGTTGCGGCTGACCTGTTGCATTGTTTGACAGTACGCCTCCTGCAATGGCAGTATTTTTATTTTGATAAAATCCGCCTGCCTGCCCGTTTAAAAGTCCGTATTCGCCAATTGTTCCCTGGGCAGTGAGCTGTTGTGCTTTTTGGTCTCTTTTTGCGGCGAAAGTTTTAGTGATCACATTTATAACACCGCCCACTGCTTCTGATCCGTAGACAGCAGAAGAAGCGCCTTTTAGAATTTCGATACGATCAATTTCTGCAGGAGAAATGGGAATATAACTGGTAAAATGCCCTGTATTCGGATCATTTATTCTGATGCCGTCAATAATTACCAATACCTGCTGAAAAGTGCCGCCACGCAAAACGATATCACTTTGGGCGCCCATTGGTCCGCGCATCTGCACTTCTATTCCTGGCAAATATCGCAGCAGCTCATCGAGAGAGTGTACAGGCAGCTTTGAAAATTGTTCGCCTTTAATCACTATAATATTACGTCCCGTTACAGACGTAGAAACGGGTTGCAGTGAAGCGGTTACGGTAACCGGATCAAGCTCTGCAGTCTGTCCGTAAAGTGAAAGGGTCGTTATTAAAAAATACGAAAAAATACCTGGAATTATTCTTTTGGCTGATTGCATAAAATATTTACACTGATGAAAACTATTATTAGTTTATTTGAAAATGCTGCAAATATGTGCAGTATTTTTTGTTTAGTACTTGTTAAGTAAAACAAATATTACGTCAAACACTTCTAATTTTTAAAATACATTTTATCGAAAACGTTTAAATTTTTTATTAATCTAACATCTCACACTTATAAAAACTTTGTTATAAAGCGGAAAAAGATGCACAATGAGTTGCTGATGAACGAAATGCGACGCAACGATGATGCATGAAGAACAAATGCCCGTACAAAAAAAATCTTTTAAACAGTTCTGAGATCTTTTAATGCTTCACTTCATTTTTATACACCTTTCCATCTTTCATTACAAATTTTATGTGCTCCAATACGGTAATATCGTTTAAAGGATTGCTATCAACGGCTATTATATCTGCCCATTTTCCCTTTGCCAGTGAGCCTGTTTTTTCTTTCCATCCCAGCAAATCGGCAGCGCTTATTGTTGCTGCCTGCATGGCCTGCATAGGCGTCAGGCCGAACTTTACCATATAATAAAACTGTTTTGCATTCCACCCGTGCGGGTATACGCCGGCATCCGTTCCGAAGGCTATTTTGACTCCGGCTTTCACTGCTTTTGCAAAGTTTTCTCTTTGCAGCTTGCCGACCATTTTTTCTTTATTTATAATTTTATCAGGATAACCGAGTTTTGAGTATTCACTTAAAATATAATCATCATCATAAATATCAGAAACGAGGTAAGTGCCGTGTTGTTTCATCAACTGAATGCCTTCTTCATCCACCAGGCTTCCATGCTCTATAGAGGCTACACCAGCTTTTACAGCCATCTTTATGGCTTCGGCGCCATGTGCATGCGCACAGGCTTTTCGTCCCCACATCTTAGCTTCACTGACTATTGCATTCATTTCTTCCTGCGAAAACTGGGGCGCGCCTACGCTTTCTTCTTCTGACAAAACACCTGCGCTTGCGCCGAACTTTATGACGTCTGCGCCATATTTTATATTGTACCTTACCTGCTTGCGCAATTCGTCTACTCCATTGGCAACGCCGCTCATTTGTTTGGGCATCTGCCAGTCTAAGAACGGTGAGAAACCATTTAAATCGCCATGACTTCCTGTTGAGCCAATAAATAAAGTCGCCACCTCCATGTGCGGGCCTTCTACATCGCCGTTGTTGATTGCATTTCGTAAAGCCACATCTACAAAAGCCGGCGCACCTACATCTCTGCAGCTTGTAAAACCAGCCTGCAGAGTTCGTTTTGCATAAATATGGGCGGTAACGGCGACATCAATCGGTGACTTGCGAAAAATATCTCCGTAATAATCTCCGCTGGGCTGCGAAGTCAGGTGAGTATGACAATCTATAAGGCCAGGCAAAACAGTAGCATTGCTTAGGTCAATAATTTCTGCATTTGCAGGAATAGACAGCGAAGGACCGATATCAGTTATGGTATTGCTGTCAATTAAAATAATTTGGTTGGTAAGAACAGTTCCATTTACAACGTCTATCAGTTTGCCTGCCTTGATTGCTTTGAGCTTAGTCTGTGCATTTGCAGGATTTTGTGTTATAAAAAAGATAGAAAGGACAAATAAAAATTTCTTCATGAACAATATTGTTTGATTAAAATTTCAATATTAATCAAATTGAAGAACAAATTGCATAAAGATATAAATTCCCTTTTTTCTGGTGGAAATTATAGGTTGTTTTTTGATATTAATATTGCTCCTGCTAAATTTAATATTGTCGTAATGCACTTTTGTTACCTTAGTCTTTTATAAATGCATATACATGAAAATACTGCTAATAATCTTTTCCTTTTGTTTTTCCTCTTTTTGCTTATCGCAGCGAATAAATTCTCAAAAACCTAAAAAGATAAGATTGCCCAACGGATGGAGTCTTTCACCTGCCGGCAGAAGCCTGCCTTTGGGCGACCTTCCGCTTAACATTGCAGTCAGCCCTTCTAAGAAATACCTGGCGGTTACCAACAATGGTCAGAGTGTGCAAAGCCTGCAATTAATAGATGCAAAAACGGAAAAAGTATTGGATAATGTTGTCGTGCCAAAATTATGGTTTGGCTTAAAATTCAGCAGCGACGAAAAGTTTTTATATGCAGGCGCAGGAAATGACAACCAGATATTAAAATATGGAGTAAAAAATGGCAAGCTTACTTTAGCGGACAGCCTGATACTTGGCGCAAGTTGGCCTTATAAAATATCACCAACAGGAATTGAGATTGATGATGCAAAAGGTATAATGTACGTGGTCACTAAAGACGACAGCTCGCTGTACACGCTTGATCTTCCAACGAAGAAAATTGTATCCAAAACAAAGCTTAACGGCGAAGCATATAGCTGCCTGCTTTCAAAGGATAAAAGAGAATTATACATCTCATGCTGGGGATGTGATAAAGTGATTGTTTTTGATACAGAAAAAAAATCTGTTACAAATGAAATTGCCGTCGGTGATAATCCAAACGATATGTGTCTTTCAAAAAACGGCAGATATCTTTTTGTCGCCAATGCAAATGATAATTCGGTAAGTGTTATTGACCTGCAAAAACAAAAAGTTGTTGAAACTTTAGATGCCGCTCTTTATCCGAATTCACCTTCAGGCTCTACAAGTAACGGAGTTGCTTTGAGCGACGATGAAAAAACATTGTATATAGCTAACGCAGACAATAATTGTATTGCTGTTTTCGATGTTACAAAACCTGGTTTCAGCAAGTCGGAAGGTTTTATTCCCGCAGGCTGGTATCCGACCAATGTGAAAGTAATTGACAATAAAATATTTGTGGCAAACGGAAAAGGCTTTTCTTCAAAAGCCAATCCAATGGGTCCTGATCCTTTGCAACCGAAACAACAGGTAACCTATCAGAAAGGGGATACCTCGCGTCCGAAAGAAGTGCAATATATCGGCGGGCTTTTTAAAGGAACTCTCAGCATTATTGATCCTCCTTCTGCCAGACAGTTAGCGCTGTTTTCTCAGATGGTTTATAAAAATACTCCCTACGTAAAAAACAAAGAGCTGACTGCAACAGGTGAACGGGGAAATCCTATACCGATGAAGATTGGGGATAAATCACCTATAAAATATGTTTTTTATGTAATTAAAGAAAACCGCACGTACGACCAGGTTTTGGGCGATATGAAACAAGGCAACGGCGATACGTCTCTCGTGTTGTTTGGTAAAAAAGTAACGCCTAACCTGCACGCTATTGCGGGGCAATACGTTTTGCTGGATAATTTATATGCAGACGGTGAAGTAAGCGCAGACGGGCACAACTGGTCAATGGGCGCTTACGCAGATGATTATCTCGAAAAAACATGGGTCACCAGTTACGGCGGCCGCGGAGGCACATATGACGGAGAAGGGAAAAGGGCTATCGCAAATAACAAGGGCGGATTTATATGGGATCATTGCAAAGGCGCCGGCGTTACCTACCGCACTTATGGGGAATTTGCAGATGACGGAAAAGCAAACATCACTTCTCTGGAAGGGCACTTTTGCCCTTACTACGAAGGATTTAACCTTGCTGTAAAAGATACAACACGATTTTATCAGTGGAAGAGGGATTTTGACTCTTTATCGGCTATTGGTAAAATACCTCAATTTAATTCTGTCCGTTTCGGCAATGACCATACAGAAGGGCTTCGCAAAGGAAAGCTATCGCCAATTGCGCACGTGGCAGACAACGATCTTGCAGTTGGGATGTTTATAGAATATCTAAGCAAAAGCCCGATCTGGAAGGAGACCGCAGTTTTTATAATTGAAGATGATGCACAAAACGGCGCCGATCATGTAGACGCTCACAGAACGACAGGATATATAGCCGGAGGTTATGTAAAAAGAAATTATGCAGATCACACTATGTATTCCACCACATCCATGCTTCGTACTATGGAGCTGATTCTTGGCATTCCGCCTATGACACAGTACGATGCTGCCGCGGCTCCTATGTGGCGTTCTTTTTCTGCGACAGCAGATGTAACTCCCTTTACATCTATTCCGGCTAATGCTGATATGAATGAAAAGAACACTGTTTCCAATAAATGGCAAAAGCGCTCCGAGGAGTTTAATTTTGCAAGAGAAGATGCTGCGCCTGATCTTGAATTCAGTGAGGTATTATGGCATGCCATTAAAGGAGATAAAATTGCTTTTCCGGGACCAAAAAGGGCAGCTTTTGTAAAATTAAAAGATGATGAAAAGGATTAGCAACTAATTTGGTGGTTAAAACCGAAAAATTCTATATCAACTATTATTTACTTTTAATTGCTGATCTCAACACCTTTCCAAAAAGCGATGTAATTTTTTATGTTTTCTGCTGCGGCTTTTGGGTTGGGATAATACCAGGCTGCATCGGTATTTTCTTTGCCTTCCACCTGCAAAGTATAATAAGAAGCTTCACCTTTCCATGGACATGAAGTATGAGTTGCCGAAGACTTCAGAACGTCTTTACTAACGGATTCAGCAGGAAAATAATGGTTATTTTCTACTACAATTGTTTTATCACTCTCAGCTATAACCCGGTTATTCCATTTAGCTTTCATTTTATAAAATTTTATTTTCTATGTAAAATGTTTTTTAGCAGTGTTTAAAAAAGTAAATATAAAGAAAGTTTTTGCAGGCCTAAGTCATCTCCTTCGTTTTCACTTTGCGGATCAATATGAAGAACAATAAAAACAGTAAAAGGTTTTTCAGGACTAATAACTAACATTTTATATGAAAAAGTTATTTATAAAAATAAAAGAATAACAGCGAAAAGGTTTCTCTTTATTCCTGCTGACTGTAACTTTAATAAATCATCCTGTAAAGTCTTCTGATGCCGCATTCTTTTGTGTATGTATTAATGTGCCTGCTGGCTGGCATCGCTGTCATTATGGTGCTTACGTCTGTATTCAAAATACATCCTTTTTTTGCACTTCTTCTTGCGGGATTTCTGGTAGGTCTTGGCGTTGGTTTACCCATGCTGGATGTGATAACATTTATGAAAGATGGCTTTGGAAAAATTCTTGCCTCTCTCGGCCTTATCATTATTTTAGGAACAACCCTCGGTATACTGCTTGAACATACCGGCAGCACACAGGTTATGGCCTCTTTTATCTTGAAAAAAGTGGGAGAACGATATGCTGCGACTGCAATGAGCCTTACAGGTTTTATTGTTGGTTTGCCAATATTCTGCGACTCCGGATTTATAGTATTAAGCGGGTTAAATAAGTCTCTTGCCAAACGAACCGGCATTTCAATCATTATTATGTCTGTATGTCTGGCTACCGGCTTATACTCGGTACATTGTTTAATTCCTCCTCACCCCGGCGCTGCGGCAGCGGCAGGTATTATTGGCGTTGACTACGGCAAACTGATTCTCACGGGTATTATAGTGGCGGTTCCTGCATCAATCGCCGGGTATTTGTGGGCAAAATATGCAGGAAAGAAATTTACGGTTATTTTTAATGAAGAAGAAACTCCGGTACTAACAGACAACGAAAACAAACAGTATCCGCCAGTCCTAAAATCATTTCTGCCGGTTATAGTTCCCATACTTTTAATAGCAATAAAATCTTTTGTAACAAATGATAAACATTTATCAATTAGGTTGCTCACTATATTTAATTGGTCAGGCGACCCGGTTATTGCCTTATCAGCGGGAATATTACTGGCTTTTAACTGCAAACGCGGCTGGACAAAAAATACAGTAAGCACATTACTACAGGATGGTGCAGAAAAAGCAGGCGGCATATTGGTAATAATCGGTGCCGGCGGAGCTTTCGGGGCTGTATTAACCGCCACAAATATAGGACAGCACTTCAGCGAATCATTACCATTAGAAAGTCTGGGCATCCTGTTTCCTTTTTTGCTCACCTTTATTCTTAAAACCGCACAAGGATCTTCCACCGTTGCTATCATTACAGCGGCCTCTGTTATCCTTCCTTTACTGCCCGCCTTAGGATTGGCATCGGAGCATGGCAGGTTATTGTGCGTGCTGTCAATGGGCGCCGGCTCTATGATGATTTCTCATGCCAACGACGCATTCTTTTGGGTGATAGCTAAATTTTCAGGACTTGAAATGAAAGCAATGCTTGGCGTTTATTCTGCAGCCACCATCATAATGGGATTGGTTTCTTTTATAATGGTGTATATTTTATCTTATCTGTTATCGTAAAGTTATGCATATACTTATTGCCCCAAATGCGTTTAAAAATAGTTTACAGGCCACAGATGCTGCCAAAGCCATTGAATCAGGATTAATACAAAGCAAATTACAATGCACAACAGAATGCTTTCCTATAGGTGACGGAGGAGATGGCACGGCTGAATTAATAATTAAAAGATGCGGGGGCACATTTGAAACTGCAAAAGTGCATGATCCGGCAGGGAGAAGCATACATGCTGCTTTTGGTTTGATTGATAATGGGAATACGGCCGTTATTGAAATGGCAAATGCTTCGGGCTTAAGGTTATTAAAAGACATTGTCCCCGACCCGCTGCATGCTACTTCTGCCGGTACTGGTGAATTGGTAAAAAAAGCCCTGGATAAAGGAGTAAATAAAATAATACTATGTATGGGCGGCTCTGCAACGGTAGACGGGGGTACAGGAATTTTAAGCGCTTTAGGTGTACGTTTTTTAAATGCAGAAGGGAAGGTTTTAAGCAATCTTCCTGAAACGCTCTCCGATCTTGCTGCGATTGATCTTTCTGATATTGATGAAAACGTTCATAAATGTTCTTTCACCATTTTATGCGATACAGATATTTTATTATCAGGTGAAAATGGAGCTGCTGCAGTATTTGGCCCGCAAAAAGGTGCTGCTGCAGAGGATGTGAAAATGCTGGAAAAATGTTTGGAAAAATTTTCAGCAATTACTTTTCAACATTTCCGCAAAGACATAAGCCAATTAAAATACGGCGGCACAGCAGGTGGCGCTGCAGCAGGTTTGTCGGCCTTTCTTAATGCTGAGTTGGTAAATGGTATAGACTATTTTTTGCAGCTTACAGATTTTGAGAAAGCACTGCGTAAGAGCGATATAGTAATAACCGCCGAAGGAAGCATTGATGAACAGACTCTGAAAGGCAAAGGGCCTTTTGGTGTAGCGTTAAGAGCAAAGAAAAATGGTAAAAAGGTAATCGGCCTTGCTGGCAAAGTACCATTACAGTTATCTGATTTGCAGCAATATTTTGATGTAATGTTAGCAATAGGCAATGAGCCTGCCGATATGCAAACTGCCATGAAAGATACTGCTGCGAATCTTATAAGAACCGCTATGCAGGCAGGAAATTTTCTTGCATTGAATCATCTTTAGACAGATGACTCAATCATCGTAAAAAAAGTTATGCACTATCACACTATTTTATACTTTCATCCCAATCCATTAAAATCAAAAAAATCGTGGTTCTCTTGGTTCTATCCAAAAATCTGGTTTAATAAAGCTGCAAGATGAACGCCGCCTTTTAGCAGTTGCTCATTTAAAGTTTTTATATGTTTAAAATTGTATTCATAACCCAACTTATGGTCGGGACCTTGCAATTCCTTGTGCAGTTGTTCGCTGATAGTGTACGAGTCATATAACCATTTGCTCAGCGGTTGCTTTTGCCACATTGCTCGTTGCTTTGAATCAGCATGGTTAATTGCTGCCGTATATTCTGTATAGCTAAGTTTCTGATTATCTATCAGCTGTTCATCCCAGACACGGTGGATGTTTGAAGACTGGCCAAACCATGAAACTTTTATTTCATTGCCGCCTGTATCTCCTTTGCGCGCCGCGTGAAATGGCTGGTGAACATCTTCGGCGATGTGTATAAGCAAACGCAGGTACATCAGCTTTTCGCTCTGCGGCAAATTTTTATTTTTAAGCTGTTTGGTAAGAAAATTAAGTTTTGTATATGCATCGGCAGTTGTGTCGTTTTTTAAATAGCGAAGCATTTGCGTATAATCCGATGCGCTGTCAAAATCTATATAATGCCACTGATTTATGTATCTGTACGAAGTATCAGACTTTATAAAATCTGCCCAGTTACCTGCCATAGCAATTGACTCGGTTCCCAGTATTTGCTGAATGGCTTTGCGTGCCCCGGGAGTTAAGTAACTGCTTGCAATTTCACCTGCAATGCGATGACCTAAAAGTCCCCATGCATTTGATTGAAACGGCAAAAACAAAACAACTGAAAAAAGAAATTTAGAGAAAGCCTTGTACAGGTTTTTGTATTTCATCGGATTATTAAATTATTGATCGGGGTAAATGTATAATTAATCGTGGGTTTTTTATTGTTTGTACAATTATTTAATGTTTCTCTTTTGGTGTCATGGCAATAAGAAAACATATAAAGCTTATTTTTTCAGAGAAATTAAAAAAACAGAAATTGCAGATGGAGCATATAAATTTTAATTCAGGAATGAGTGAAACCTTTGGCTATATTGCTTCTTTTTGAAATAGAAATTGTTTCAACGATTTTAAAACACTTTAATAACTGAGCTTAGCTTAATGCGTTATTAATTAAATGGAAGGCTGTATCAAAATCGAACACCTGCTGTATCACTTATAGAACATTATCTGTAAAACTCTTGGAGCTACTTCCTTGAATATCAATTAATTATTACTTTGGCACATTGTTGATAGTAAAAGGTTTATAATTTTAAAATTGAAAAACCCTTAAAAATATTAGTTGCGGTTATTGTTCTTTTTTATAAAATTTGGAAAAAGATGCAATTACGACAAAAAGATGAACGAAATGCGACGCAACGATGATGCTATAAAAAACAAATGCCCGTACCATTTTTAATTTAAAAAAAGCAGAAAAAACAACCTGAAACAATGATAGAACTAAAACATATTTCAAAATGGCATACGCAGGGAGGCAAACCTGTATTTCTTTTAAAAGACATAAATCTTACTATAAAAGAAGGAGAATTTATTTCGGTGATGGGGCCTTCAGGTTCGGGAAAATCAACGCTGCTGAATGTTATCGGTATGCTTGATGACGCAAATGAAGGTGAATACTTTTTTATGGGGGAATCTGTGCTTGCATTAAAAGAAAAGCAAAGGTCGAAATTATACAAGCAGCACATCGGCTTCGTTTTTCAGGCTTACCATCTTATAGATGAACTGACAGTGTATGAAAACATCGAAACTCCCCTGCTCTACCAGGATGTGAAGTCATCGGAGCGCCGGGCAATGGTGGCAGACATATTAGACCGTTTTCAAATAGTAGGCAAAAAAGATTTATTTCCTTCGCAGTTGTCGGGCGGGCAACAACAATTAGTTGGTATAGCAAGGGCGCTGATTGTAAAACCTACTTTGATACTTGCAGACGAGCCAACGGGCAACCTAAACTCCAAACAAGGCGAAGAAATAATGGAACTTTTTACTGAATTAAACAAAGAAGGTGTAACGATCATACAGGTAACACATTCAGAAAAAAATGCAGAATACGGCAGCAGGATTATTAACCTTTTAGACGGGCGGATAGAAATCTGAATGATACAAAGAAATTAGAAAAAGAGCTAAAATAATGAAAGAAAGAATTATAGCATTTATTGCCTGGCTGCTTTTTGCAGGGCAACTAAAAGTAATCGCTCAACCCGGAACCGGATATAAGCTTACGCTAAAACAATGTGTCGAGGCCGCAGTTAATAACAATCTGCAGGTGAGACAAAGTGACCTGCAAATGCAGGCTGGCGCAGTAAACCTAAGGCAAGCCAAAGCAAATCTTCTTCCCGATTTGTCAGCAGCCTTTAATCACGGTATCAGCCAGGGGCGCAGCATTGATCCGTTCACCAATGGTTACATAAATCAAAAATTGACTTCTGCTAATTACAGTCTTGGCTCAGGCGTAGTTCTTTTTAACGGGTTTCAGCTAAAAAATCTTATCAGGCAAAACGGGCTTACTTATGAAGCTGATAAAATGGATCTTCAGCAAACAAAAGACAATATTACTTTAAATGTAATTCTTGCCTATTTGCAGATTTTAAACAGCGAAGAGCAGTTGCAGCAATCAAAAAACCAGGCTGAAGTGTCGCGCAGGCAGGTTGAAAGACTGAATGTTATGAATGAATCAGGAGCAATTTCACCGGCAGAATTGTATGATTTAAAAGGACAGCTTGCAAGTGATGAAATAGCTATTGTTACGAATCAAAATGCTGTAAACTCCGCCAAACTCACATTGTCGCAATTGATGAATGTAAGATACAGCAGCAATACGCAGGTGGAGAAAATGAGCGCAGATACTTTAGCCTTAGACTACAGTAATAATCCTGCGGCTTTATATGATATCTCGGTAAAACAATTAGCCATTGTAAAAGCATCTGAATTGAGAAAACAAAGCGCACAGAAAGGTGTAAAGGTTGCCAAAGGTTATTACTATCCAACCATTGATCTGAGCGGAAATATATACACCAACTATTCTAACGCTGCTACTAAATCTATACCTTTAAATACCGTAGAAGCCGCCTCCGGCGATTATGTAGATGTGGGCGGAGCCAAAGTGCCGGTAATGACCACCCGCACCAACTACTCAACGCAGAAGATAAGCTACGGAGACCAGTTTAATAATAATTATTACACCCAGGTTTACCTAAGTATACGCGTACCTATTCTGAACAGGTTTGCAGCGAAAAACCGGGTAGCATTGGCAAAGATTGATTTGAAAAAAGCAGAAGCAGAAGCAGAAACCGTAAAAACACAATTGAGCCAAAACATAGAACAAGCTTATTTTAATATGACTGCAGCATTGGAAAAGTACAAAGTTTTGCAGCAACAGGTAAAAGATTTTTCAGAATCGTTCAGAATAGCAGAAGTGAGATTCAATGCAGGAGCGATAAACGAAAAAGAATACTTGATAGCAAAGAATAATGCAGACCGGTCAAATGCAGATCTTATAGCAAATAAATATGATTATTTATTCAGGATGAAGATTTTGGATTATTATAAGAACAAGTTATCGTTGGAGTAAATGAAATAGTAAAAATGGACGCATTTTACTGTAGTGCAGCTATATTAGACATTCGTTTAGTTTTTTTTACCGCAGAAAATGAATAAGCGGAGATTACGCAGAGAAGGTTAAAAATGAGAGTACCTAAATTAGGATTTTTAAAGAAAAAAAATCACAGAGCTAACTTATGGCTTGTAACTTTTTTTATTTCCTTTAAATCAATATCCCCATTTTTTCATAATAGTAAAATCTTCTGCAGCAGATTGTAGTGGTGTTATTGACTGATAAGACTCCTGTTCAATTATAAATTGTGTAGTTCCGCCAGATTTTTTTGACAAATCTAATATTTGTTTAACAGGAATAAGGCCTTTTCCAAGAACGGTGCTTTCGTATCCATCAGCCATTTCACCTTTTTTGTCTGTTTTTATTTCATCTTTTACATGCATCAGCTCAAACCTGCCGGGATGCTTTTTAATAATTTGTTCTGCCCGGCCGCCTGCGCCGTACATATTACCGATATCCAACTGCTGCGCAACTAATGCAGGGTTGGTTTTTTCAAGAATAATATCATACAAAAGCTGGTTATTCAGGTGGCTGCTGAATTCAAAATTGTGGTTGTGATAACCGAATTTCATCCCTGATTTCTTACATAATTCACCACATTTATTAAATAGTTCAAGAAAACGAACCAGCTCGTCATAATTTTGGCGAAGGCTTTCATCAAGCCACGGGCTTATAACATATTTTTGTCCGACAACTGCAGCGTCTGCTACTGTTTGTTTCCATTGGTCAGTAAAATCTTTTTTATTTTCGTCCCAGTTTTTTGCAGACATCACAGTGTGGCCGCTTGGCATTTTTAGTCCCAGGCCATCCAGCACTTTTTTAAATTCTGAAGGAGAATAGCCGTAAAATTTACCGTCAACATAATTAGCGTGTTCCACATTTTTATATCCCGCTGCCGCCAGTTGCTTAAGCGTGCCGGCCGGATCTGTTTTCATATCATCACGAACGGAATAAAGCTGTATTCCCAATAATTCTGCACTCTTTTTTTTTGCAAAGAGATGGTTTGTCAAAACCAACGACCCCGCGGCTGTAAGGCCGCTGTTTTTTATAAAAGTCCTTCTGTCAGGCATACAAGTCAGATTATTTAAAGTATTAAAATTAAAGGTTTTATAACAGCAAAAAGCAAAATGATAAAATAAATTATATTAGTTAAGATAATTTAAGCAGAAGGCGGAAACAAGCTGTATGGCAATTTAAACTGCCATAGTAAAACCTCTACTTCCTCTTGAGAGCCTCAGCAATCGCTTTCTCAGCTAATGGTTCCATTATTTTATACCCGGCCAGAGTTGGATGAACACCATCCTTAGATAAGTTGGCAGGTAAGCCATTTCGTTCATCTTTCATGGCGGTAAAATAATCGAGATAGACAATATTGTTTTTATCAGCATACTGTTTAAGCATCGTATTAAGCTTTATTACTTTTTCTGCTGGCTGCATACCAGGCCGCCATGGAAAATCGTAAGCGGGCAAAACAGATGAAATAACAACTTTTATGTTACTTGCCCTTGCAAGCTGCGCCATGGAAACAATGTTGCCAAATGATTCTTCAAGCGTCATGATACCAGTGTTGCCGGCGATATCGTTGATACCGGCAAGAATGACAACTGCTGCGGGTTTCAGGTTAATAACGTCGGGGCGAAAACGTATAAGCATCTGGGGCGTTGTTTGTCCGCTGATGCCTCTGTCAATGTAATTTTTTCCGGCAAAAAAAGATGAATCTGCATTGATCCAGCCATCGGTTATAGAGTTACCCATGAAGACAACACAAGGTTTTGCAGACGTGGTTGCAGCCAGTGCAGCATTTGCCTTCCGGTATCGTGCAAGATTTTGCCAGTCACCGTTTTTCTTTACATCGTCAATCTGCCAGTCTGCTAACTTTGTTGCCCACTCAGGAGGATGTAACAATTTAAGATAATTATTTACCCTGAGCCAATCGCCAAAACGGTCAATCCAGGTGTCAGAAGGCAAATGCTGCACCCGCATACCAAAACCGTGACCGCCGGCAGAATACAGGTGCATCTCTGCGGGATGTTTTGCGGTAAGCCATTGCTGGTAAAGATTGACACTGTGCGGTGCAAGGTTTAAACCGTCATCTGTAGCAGCGACAACAAATAAAGGGGGCGCATCTGCAGCAATTTTAGTCACCATCTCGGGAGGAAAGTAAGGATAAACCGGGGCAACAAAATCAGGCCGGTTTTCTGAATTATAATTAAACGCAGCAGACGCGGCAACGGTGCCGCCTGCGGAGAAACCTATAATGCCGATCCTGTGCGGATCTATGCCATATTCGCCGACATGTGCCCGCACGTATGCAATGGCGTTTTTTCCATCAGTTATTTCAAGAGGAATTACAGCTTTGTTCTCTTCATTAAATGCTGGTTTACCCCATTTGGCGGTCATTTCAGCAACGGGATCTGTGGTTACACTGTGAGCGAGCCGGTATTTCAAAACAAAACACGTCACGCCTTTTTTAACGAGCCAGTTGGCTACATCGTATCCTTCACTATTAATTGATAAAGCGTGAAAAGCACCGCCGGGACAAATAATAACAGCAGTTCCTGTTGAAGACATTGAGTCAGGAGCAAAAACAGTAAGTGTTGGATGTGAAACATTATAAACAGCTTTTGTGTGCCATGCATTGCTGTCGCTTTCGGCTTCGTTCCAGGTCCAGTTTTCCGAACCTGGTGCTGCACCTTTATACAATTGAATGACCTTTTGCTGTGCAGTTAAAATACCCGCACAATACAATATTCCCGACAGGAGAAATAAAAATTTATTCATTGACAAGTTTTTATAAAAAATAAATGTATAAAATATTTTAGAACTTTATTTTAATAACTTCACTTGCAAGGCTTGCCCTGAACTATTTGCGACCTATGTATTTGTTATTGTTTAAAGCCGGAAACAGACAATTTGCAGATTAATATTCCACAGTTGTGCATCACCTGTCTGAGAAAACTGCTTCCTTTTCTCTTCTTACCCGCTTTTTTTAAAAGGCGAAGACAAGTAATAATGCCAAAGCAGCATAGCAGCTATTGTACGATATGGCTGCCAGTCGGCAGCGATAATTAATAATTCCTCCCTGGATGTTTCTTTTGGCAACTTTTTCAATTGTTTTAAAGCATTTACTGCTGCCAGATCACCTATTGGAAATATGTTGGTGCGCTGCAGCGCAAGCATGAGATAAATATCAATAGTCCAGTTGCCAATGCCTTTAAGTTTTATGAGCTTTGAACGAATGTCTTCATCAGCCAATTTCTCCATTTTACTGAGGTCAATGTGATTATTCAACATTGCTTCTGCAAGAAGTTTAACGTACAAAGTTTTCTGCCGGCTAAAATAACAGGCCTTGAAATCCGCATCGGCCAGCATTAAAAGATTTTGCGGCTGTATATCTTTGACTTTTTCACGCATTTTAGTCAATGCAGATAATGCTGACGACAGGGAGACCTGTTGTTCCAGTATGATGTGTACCAATGTCTCAAATGTATTAGGTCTCTTCCAAATAGGCGGATAGCCATATTCATCAATGATGCCTGCTAAAACCTTGTCGGATGCGGCCACTTTATCACAAAGAACTGTAAAGCTTGTATCCTCAAATTTTTCACTCATATTGTCTTTAGGCAAAAAACATAAAAAAAGCCTGCAAAACATACATTTAACAGGCTTTTTTTCTTAATTTATTCCTTCCAGCGGAGAGTGAGGGATTCGAACCCTCGATACCCTTTCAGATATACACACTTTCCAGGCGTGCTCCTTCAACCACTCGGACAACTCTCCAATTTTTATAAAGCCAGCAAAAATAACATTTGAAAATTAGCGGCCGAATATTTTTTCTGCGTTAGCAGAAGTTATTTCTGCTATTTCCTCTGCAGATACGTTTTTCACTTCAGCTAATTTTTCTGCAATATTTACCAGGTAACTGCTTTCATTTCTTTTGCCTCTGTATGGTACAGGACTTAAATATGGCGCATCCGTTTCTAATACAATATGCCTGAGGTCTATATCTTTTAAAGCCTCTGCTACATTCGCTTTTTTGTAAGTAAGCACCCCGCCAATGCCTAAATAAAAACCCATGTCTATGATTTGCTTTGCCATTTCGTTGCTGTCGCCAAAACAATGAAATATGCCGGTTAATCCTTTTGCAGCAAAAGGCTTTACGGCTTCTATCGTTTCTTTCATTGCGTTGCGTGTATGAATTACAATGGGTAATTTATATTGTAATGCCATATCCATTTGGCTGTTAAATGCCTCAAATTGTTCCTTTTTAAAAGTTGTGTCCCAATGAAAATCAAGACCAATTTCGCCGACTGCTGCAAACTTTCTTTTTGATAAATATTCTTTAATTATTCTTAATTCTTCCAAAAAATTTTCTTTTACCGAACAGGGATGCAATCCCATCATTGCGAAGAACTGTGAAGGATACTTTTCTTCTAACGTAAGCATATCATTTATAACTGTACTGTCAATGCATGGCATATAAAACTTTTCAATACCTGCTTTTTGCGCCCTTTGTAAGACTTCGTCAAAATCTTTCTCAAACTCTTTTAAGTATAAATGCGTGTGTGTATCTGTCAATCTCATATTGCAAAGTTTATTTTTAAAAATGTTTTTAAAAATTAATTACAGGTTAATGATTACTGAATCTTAAAATATATTTACTGCCGATTAAAAATAAAGTTTCATTCACTGCGTTTATACATTCTCTTGAGCGTGTAATTGAAAAAAAGCAGTAGAATTTTCTGCAACATTTTTTACGTTGAACATAACGTTGTTTTCATAGGGTACGGATTAAAAAAAGGGCTGGGTTTTTTACCCTGGCCCCATTTATTTACCTTTTGGTGAAAAATTTTTTTAATAGAAATCGGCATTTCTTCACTCATTAATCCCTTTCATTACAAACCCTTTTTCTGTAAAAAACTGTAAAGCTCTTGGCAATGAGTATTCTAAACGCGGAAAGGCTTTTTCACTGTCGTGAAAAACAATTACAGAACCGGGAACTGTATAAGTTGTCACATTTTTAAGACATTTTTTAGGGGATAGATTAACATCAAAATCTCCGCTTAAAACATCCCACATAATAATTTTAAAAAGAGGCTTTAGCTGCTGTATCTGAGATTTTAATATTCTTCCATAAGGCGGACGAAACAAGTTGCTGTCTATATATTTTTTTGCAAGCGTTGTATCTTTTATATATTCTGTATCATTGGTCTTCCATCCATTCAGATGATTGTACGTATGATTGCCGGTCGTGTGTCCTTCATTAAGTATTTGCCTGTACACCTGCTGGTATTTCTGTACATTTTTTCCGATACAAAAAAAAGTCGCTTTGGCATTGTATTGTCGCAAACAATCTAATACAAAAGGAGTGATAACCGGGTGCGGGCCATCGTCAAAGGTCAGAAATATTTCATTTTTGTCTGCAGGTATTTTCCAGGTGAGTGCAGAGGAATAGAGCATTTTTAACCACCAGGGAGTTTTGACTAAATACATATTGCAAAACAACAAAAAATGCCCACATTTATCATTATTAAGATAGTTTAATTTTTGAAAAATTCTGATAACATTAATCCGCACTTACTCTTTTATCTTTGTCGCTTATGAATAAAAAGGCAACGCTGTTTACGTCTCTTTCACCTGCATTGCTCGATTTGTTTGATGTTGGCAATACGGTAGTTGTAATAATAGATGTTTTTCGGGCGACAACAACCATTGCTGCCGCTTTGTACAACGGCGCCAAACGGGTGATACCTGTTGCCGAAGTGGAAGAATGCAAAAGATTGGGCAACAAAATCTCCGGCTCCATCACTGCGGGCGAACGCGAGGGAAAGGTGATTGAAGGATTGCAATACGGAAACTCACCTGCAGAATACCCAAGGAAATTTATTGAAGGGAAAACATTGGTTTTAACGACTACAAACGGCACAAAACTTTTGCACAGGGCGCTTGCAAAAGGTTGTGCTGAAGTGGTTACAGGTTCGTTTGTTAATTTAAGTGCTGTTTGCGGCTACCTTATCTCACAAAATAAAAATGTAATTTTAGGATGCTCCGGCTGGAAAGACAGGTTTAACCTTGAAGATACATTATTTGCAGGCGCTGTTATAGACAAAATAGAGGAACATTTTGTAATCCATGACGACTCAAGCCTGATGGCTAAAGAAATGTACAATCTTCACCGCCATGATTTACACGAGTTCATTCAGCATACTACTCACTGGCATCGGCTGGCCGCTTACGGATTGCATAAAGACCTGGAATATTGTGTGTCAACAGACGTGGCAAATGTGCTGCCTTTGTATAAAAACGGCGAATTGACAGTTGGGTAAAATTTATTGCAATTTCTGAAATTATCGGATTAAAAAAATTAGTATGAAGCTTTTGAAGTGCTATCAACTAAAGTTTTTATTGAAAACTTCACCGGTATTTCATTCCGCAACTTTTTGCCATTTTCATATCACTGCCAGTCTTAACAAAAATTTCTTCGCTCCTTCTTATTTCAATTCTTTAACTGGCTGCTTTTCCTTTACTTTTGCTAATTGCCCTTTTTGGTAACGATAACCGCAATAATTACCGGATGGCAAATACGAATGACAAATATTTTTTAAAATTTAATCGTTTGTCATTCGTTAATAACAACAATTATACATGGCTTTACCGCATTTAATCAAGCATATTTACAACAACGGCACAGACGAAGTAATTCGCCGGGGAAAAAAGATACACGCTATCAATAACGTTGAGTTAATGGAATACGACGACCTGATGGCTGCTGTAACTTTTCGCGTAAAAGACGATATTTATTCAACTTATTACAAAGTACAGATAAATAAGTTTAAAGAAGCGTCAACACTATCCCTGCGCTGCAGTTGCCCATATAATCTTGGCGAGGTTTGCCGCCACGAAGTTGCCGCTTTGTTTCAATTGCAGGAGCTGCTCGACCGCAACATGCTCAACGAGAAAGACCTTGTTTACGACCAGAAGCATACCATTGTAAAGATGAAGCAGCTCGACCTGAAAATGATAAGGCTGCTTACCTCTGCACAATCTTACACAGAGGCGGAAGAATATTTACGCGACAAAAAAGCAACCATTTCAGAGGCAAAAGACGAAAGAGTAAAAGCTGAAGTTGACCACGACGGAGTAAAATACAAAGTGCTTATTCAAAAAAATGAGGAAAGAAATTTTGATACAAGTTGCATTTGCGACAGTGATGATAAACATCCGTTGTGCGTGCATAAAACCATTGTGCTCGTACAGTTGCTCTCACGCTATGGTGTAAATTATTTTGACAGCATCCGCAATTGGGACAAGGAAAAAAACAAGCTGCTTGAGGCTTACGGCTATTCTTTGACCGACAATCTTAAAGGAAAATTTGAATTTGCCTACAAAGATGGAAAACCTTATTTACGTGTCCTCGACTCTTCTATCAAACGCATAGCGCCATCTGCCGGCGGACTGCAAAAAAAACCTGCCTTTGAATCTTCTGTCGCAGTTGCGGTAGCAGAAGCTGACGAAGAAATTCCAAAACCTGCAGAAATGCAGTTAGGGCTCGTTTTTATTGAAAACAATGTACATTATCCTTTTATACAGACAGAAGGTGTGCAGGGCGAGGTAAATGAAGAGAGAAATGCCTTTACCGGCAAAACAGAAAAGCTCGACCTGAATAAATATATTAACACAGAAGTTTTTAGTGATGATGATAAAATGCTGGTACAACAACTGCGCAAGCTGCAGCCTGCAGAGATAACGCGTCATTTAAACCGAAACTCGCCTTTCAGCGGTATTTGGGAAAATATTATTCAGCAGCACACCGACAACTTACCTGAAGAAACAAGGATCCTGATTATTGAATTTCTGCACCCGCGTTATAAAAAGATTTTTACCGATGCCAGTCCTTATTTTTCCTTTTGGCTGCTGCAAAAAAAAGCGTTTACCACCGCTAATCTTATAAAAATTCATTTAAGCGAAGAGCCTGCAATTCTTAGTTTCAATATTACTTATGCCAAAGGAATCTACGAAGTTCAGTGCTTTGTTAAGCTAAACCATATAGAAGTGCCGCTGACAGAAAGCGGAACAAATTCTCCGCTTCTTTTTTTGCACGACGACACCTTGTTTTTGTTTGAAAAACCAAAGGACACCATATTGGCAGAAAAGTTTTTGCCTTTGGGTAAAATGGAAATCAGTGAGCAGGAATGGGGCCGGCAGTTGCAGGAAATGATTTTGCCTTTGGCAAAAGAGTACAACGTGCAGTTTAATAACGTGAAGCGGGAAGATATTAAAGACCTAAAGCCCGAAGTAAAATTATTATTGAAGGAAAAAGGAGACTACCTTTTATTTCAGCCCATTTTTGTTTACAGAGGTTACGAGGTTAAACCGCAGGATAAGGAAAAAATTATTATTCCCCAGCAAGACAGCTTGCTGGTGATACAAAGAAATACGGAAGAAGAAAAGGCAATTGTAAAAAAGATTGAAAGCCTTCATTCACAGTTCATCCGCCCTGATGACTCTGACAGTCTTGTGCTGAAAGGAGCAGAAGTATTAAAGAATAACTGGTTCTTTCTTTTTATAGATGCAATGAAAGAAATGGAGATACCGGTGTTTGGGTTCGAAGCATTGAAAAACTTTAAATTCAACACAGCAAAACCGACTACTAAAATCTATATAAGCAGCCACACAGACTGGTTTGATGCAAAGGTGGAAATACACTTTGGTGAGCAAAAAATAACAGTGGCTGATGTAAAAAAAGCGCTGGCAAACAAGCAGCAATTCGTTCAGCTGCAGGACGGCTCTTTGGGAATACTGCCTGAAGAATGGATTAAAAAATACTCTTTATTATTCAGAGTTGGTGAAGGCAAAAGCGAAAAGATGAAGCTTAGCCGTTACCATTTTAGTGTGATAGAGGAACTGTACGACAACCGTAATGAAGAAGAATTGTTTTTTCAGTTGGAAGAGCGCTACGATAAGCTGAAAGAATTTAAAAATATTGAACCTGTTGATGCGCCTGAACATCTTAAATCAATCCTGCGCCCATACCAGGAGTCGGGGTTTCAGTGGCTTAATTATTTGCACGAGGTAAACTGGGGTGGTATACTTGCAGACGATATGGGCCTTGGTAAAACCATCCAGGCTCTTTCATTTATTCAGCATATTAAAGAGACAAAAGGGTCTTTAAAAGCGCTTGTAGTATGTCCTACCACACTTATGTATAACTGGGAAAATGAGATAAAAAAGTTCACCAATTCGCTTACATATCACATTCATCATGGTGGTATGAGAGATAAAAATCTTGTCTCAAAACCTGATGCTGACATTATTATCACTACCTACGGTACGCTTAGAAGCGATATAAAATCTTTTGTAGAAACGGACTTTGATTATATAATACTTGATGAAAGCCAGGCCATTAAAAACCCATCGAGCAAGGTTACAAAAGCAGCCGGGCTTTTAAAAGCAAAAAGCCGGCTTTGTCTCAGCGGTACGCCACTGCAAAACAATACGTTTGACATTTTCGCCCAAATGAATTTCCTCAATCCTGGCATGTTGGGAACGATGGAATTTTTCAAACAGGAATTTGCCGTTCCTATTGATAAATTTGGCGAGCAGGAACAGAAAGAACACCTGCGGAAATTGCTCTATCCTTTTATTCTCCGACGCACCAAAGAGCAGGTGGCAAAAGACCTTCCCGACAAAACAGAAATGATACTTTTTTGTGAAATGGGGGAGGAGCAGCGAAAGATTTACGAAGCCTACAGAAATGATTTTCGCGACAAAATTTTAGGCGTGGTAGAAAATCAGGGAATCGGAAAATCTCAATTGACGATTTTGCAGGGATTGATGAAGCTGCGCCAGATCTGCGACAGCCCGGCAATAATGAAAGATGAAGAAAAGTTTCCCAACGTTTCTATCAAATTAGATGAGCTTGTCCGGGAAATAACCGAAAATATAAGCGACCATAAAGCGTTGGTATTCTCCCAGTTTCTTGGCATGTTAGCCCTGATACGTGAAAGGTTGAATGAAATGGGTGTAAAGTATGAATACTTTGACGGCAGCACTTCCGCTCCTGACCGCGAAAAGGCGATACAAGGTTTTCAAAACGATGATACCTGCAGAGTTTTTCTTATTTCACTTAAAGCAGGCGGGGTAGGTTTAAACCTTACCGCGGCTGATTATGTATACATAGTAGATCCGTGGTGGAACCCGGCGGTAGAGCAGCAGGCGATTGACCGCACGCATCGCATTGGCCAGACAAAAAATATTTTTGCCTACCGCATGATTTGTAAAGACACGGTAGAAGACAAAATTTTGAAACTTCAGGAAAAGAAAAAAGCCCTTGCCGCCGACCTTATAACTGATGATGCAGGTTTCGTCAAAAACCTTACAAGGGAAGACCTCGAATATTTATTCAGTTAGTATATAAGTTTTTCTTTGTGTATCTCTGTTTCTCTGTATCTCGGTGTTAAAGAAATTATTGAGAATAACAACACAGAGAAACGGAGGTACAGAGTTGCACAGAGAAATTCTACTCAGTGTGCCTCTGTTTCTCTGTATCTCGGTGTTGAAGAAATTATTGAGAATAACAACACAGAGAAACGGAGGTACAGAGTTGGACAGAGAAATTCTACTCAGTGTGCCTCTGTTTCTCTGTATCTCGGTGTTAAAGAAATTATTGAGAATAACAATACAGAGAAACGGAGGTACAGAGTTGCACAGAGAGATTCTACTCAGCGTGCCTCTGTATCTCCGTGTTGACAAAATCATTTGACACAATATTTGAGCACTCATTTTCGTTCCAATAGACATCTTTACGTTAATAATGAAATTTTATAAAAAATTATTACTTATAAAATTAGAAAGTATTATACTTTTACATCTTCAAATCATTATTTCACTACTGATTATAGTAAGAAGTTGAGAAATTTTATCACCCATACAGGTCTTTCTGCATATCATCCTTCTCTTAAGGGTGCTGTAAATAATTTGGGTTCTGATAACTTTTTGTTCCTTATCCGACGACCACGTATCTGATTTAGCGCTTCATCTCCTTGAAAGCAGCACGCGGGTAAAACAACCTGTAACAGACACATTTTCTTTACAACATTTTTTAATCTTTATTATCGTGGATCAGCAAATTATTATCAGGGCAGCCAATAGTACCGACGTTCATTATTCTGCAACTATAACTAATGAAATGGAGTCTTCTGCCCAAGCCAGAGGAACTGGTATAGCTAAGCGAAGTCCTGAATATGTAGCTAAAAAAATGGAAGAAGGCAAAGCCGTTATCGCTCATACCGAAGACGGTACCTGGGTGGGCTTTTGCTACATTGAAGCCTGGGGACATGATAAGTTTGTTGCAAACAGCGGTTTAATCGTAGCTCCTGCTTTTCGCAAAAGCGGTGTGGCAAAACAGATAAAAAAAAGAATTTTTGATTTATCAAGAGAAAAATATCCAACTGCCAAAATTTTTGGATTGACTACGGGTTTAGCTGTTATGAAAATTAACAGCGAGCTTGGATATGAACCAGTAACATATTCTGAACTTACAGATGATGAACAGTTTTGGGCAGGATGCAAAGCTTGTGTAAATTATGATACGCTGATGAGCAAAGAAAGAAAAAATTGTTTTTGCACTGCCATGCTCTATGATCCGGCAGATCATTTTGAACCTGAAGAAACAGCAGAAGATTTTAAGGCACACTCACAACTATACGAGCGGTTTATGAATGTTAAAAAAAGCCGTCTCTTAAAGCTCCTTAAGAAAAAGAATTCTTCTTCGAAGTCAATTTTGCAATACTTTCTTAGTTTATAATAATAATAAAAAATAGTCCAAATCATTCATTTAAGCATGTCTAAATCTTTAGTTCTTGGTTTTAGCGGCGGTCTCGATACTTCTTATTGTGTCAAATATTTAACCGAAGAAAGGGGTTATGAAGTTCATAGCATTATAGTTAACACAGGTGGTTTTACAGATGAAGAATTAAAGCAGGTTGAGCAACACGCATACAAGCTTGGAGTAAAAACGCATACAACAGCAGATGCGGTAAAAAGCTATTACGACAGTATAATAAAATATCTTATTTACGGAAATGTATTAAAAAACAATACATATCCTTTAAGCGTAAGTGCAGAGCGTCTCAGCCAGGCGCTTCACATTGCCGGACATGTAAAAAAGCTGAGCGCCTCAGCAGTTGCTCACGGAAGCACGGGTGCAGGAAATGATCAGGTTCGCTTTGACATGATTTTTAATATTATGATTCCGGGAGTTGAAATTATCACTCCCATTCGCGATCTCAAGCTAAGCCGCGAACAGGAAATTGAATATTTAAAGAGCAAAAAGGTTGACATGAATTTCTCAAAATCCTTGTATTCTATCAATAAAGGCCTTTGGGGAACAAGCGTCGGGGGTAAGGAAACTTTACAATCCAAAGGCATGTTGCCCGAGGAATCCTGGCCGACACAGGTTACAAAAACTGAAGGTGAAGAAGTAAAACTGTCTTTTATTAAAGGCGAATTGAAAGCTGTTAACGATCAGTCTTTTGCTCATCCGGCTGAAGCTATTCAATACCTGCAAGCAATTGCAGGCCCTTTTGGCATCGGCAGAGATATACATGTTGGCGATACGATTATCGGTATCAAAGGCCGTGTGGGTTTTGAAGCGGCAGCACCGATGGTTATCATAAAAGCACATCATGCGCTGGAAAAACATGTACTTACAAAATGGCAGCTAAACTGGAAAGACCAGTTAGCACAGTTCTACGGCAACTGGCTTCACGACGGTCAAATCCTTGATCCGGTAATGCGGGATATTGAGGCATATTTAGAAAACAGCCAGCAAAATGTAACAGGAGACGTTTTTGTTCAACTGCTGCCCTACCGTTTCCAGGTTATTGGAATTGAGTCGCAGTATGATCTTATGAACAGCAAATTTGGTAAATATGGCGAAATGAACAACGGCTGGTCTGGTGAAGATGTCAGAGGTTTCAGTAAAATTTTTGGTAACCAGACAATGATCTGGCACCAGATAAGCCCCGACCCTAAAGGGAGAAGAGAGATTTAAGTTGGACGAAAATATTGTTTTTTTTTACATCTGCAATGTCATCACTTAAGCCCCTTTAGGGGTTTGGGGCTAAAACTATACAAATGAGCACACCTTCAGTAGTTTCAAAATTTCTGCCCTTACAACAATATACCTGGGGTAATAATTGCAAAGCAGGAAATTTTGCTGATAATAAAGATCTAAGCATAAAACATGAAGAAATGCCGCCGGAAACAGAAGAGGTTTTACATTATCATAATCAGTCACAACAGTTTTTTTATATTTTAAGAGGGAAGGCTGTATTTGAAGTTGACGACGTTATTCTGATTGTTCATGAAGGAGAAGGATTGAGTATAGAGCCACGACGAAAACATAGAATAATGAACAAGCAAGAAGAAGAAATGCTTGAATTTATTGTTTGTTCTCAACCTTCTACACAAAACGATAGGTATAACTTGGTGTAGCCCCGGTCCTAAAGGGAGAAGAGAGAGCCCCAACCCTGAAGGGAGATTAATAAAAAAATAATTAGTTACTGTGAATAATAATATAAATGCTACATACTCTAATAGCTCCCCTTTAGGGGCGGGGAGGCTTAAAGCTGGCATAATAGGCGGTGCAGGTTATACAGGAGGAGAACTGATAAGAATACTAATAAATCATCCAGATGTTGAAATAGGTTTTATTTATAGTAAAAGCAATGCAGGAAAACAAGTAAGCTCTGTACATACTGATCTTACGGGAGAAACTGAAATTGCTTTTTCCGCTGATTTTCATAATAATATTGATGTTCTTTTTTTGTGCGTAGGACATGGAGACGCAAAAAAGTTTTTAGAGGATAAAGGCTTCTCTATAAAGGGAGTCAAAATAATAGATTTAAGCCATGATTTTCGTCTCAATAAAAATTTTCAATTGGAAGACAGAAAATTTATTTACGGCTTACCTGAACTAAATAAAGAAGAAATTAAGTCAGCGGAAAATATTGCCAATCCCGGGTGTTTTGCAACAGCCATACAGTTAGGATTGTTGCCGCTGGCTAAAGCCGGATTACTGAAAGATATTTATACAACCGGCATTACCGGCTCTACAGGCGCCGGTCAAAGTTTGTCGGCAACAACTCATTTTAGCTGGCGGGCAAATAATATTTCAGCATATAAAACATTAACTCATCAACATATAAATGAAATAGGAGAATCGCTAACAAGGCTGCAACCTGAAAAACCTGTTGACCTTAGCTTCGTGCCCTGGCGGGGAGATTTTACACGTGGAATTTTTATCAGTTCTCAAATGAGTTGTGATCTTTCTGCAGATGAAATCACCAACCTGTACAAGGAATATTATAAAGAAGAAGTATTCACTGCTTTGAGTGATGATCCCATATCTTTAAAACAGGTTGTTAATACAAATAAATGTTTGATTCACCTTGAAAAAGTTGGAAACAAATTAGTTGTTCATTCTATAATAGATAATCTTTTAAAAGGAGCAAGCGGACAGGCCGTTCAAAACATGAATTTGATGTTTGGATTAGAAGAAACTGCAGGTTTGAAATTGAAAGCGAATTTTTTTTAATAGCCACAAAGGCTCGAAGACACAAGTTTTATTTGTATTTCTTCCTGTCTAAGTGTCTTTGTGGCAAAAAATTTATAACATGAATCTATTCGACGTATACCCTTTAAACAACATCACAATAACTAAGGCGCAAGGTTCTTATGTGTGGGATGATAAAGGCATTCGATACTTAGATATGTATGGCGGCCATGCTGTAATAAGCATTGGTCATACACATCCGCATTGGGTGAAAAGAATTGAGGAACAATTGCACAAAATTGCTTTTTATTCTAATTCAATTAAAATTCCTTTACAGCAGCAATTAGCTGAAAAGCTGGGCCAGGTGAGCGGCAAAGACGATTACCAGTTATTTCTCTGCAACAGCGGAGCGGAAGCAAATGAAAACGCTTTGAAGCTTGCTTCCTTTCACAATGGTAAAAAGAAAGTAGTTGCCTTCAGCAAATCTTTTCATGGCAGAACTTCTTTGGCTGTCGCAGTTACAGACAATTTAAAAATTGTTGCTCCTGTTAATGAAACAAATAATGTTATTTTTCTTCCTTTTAATGATGAGCAGGCTTTAGAAAATTGTTTTGCAGAACAGGGAAATGAAATTTCATCTGTCATTATAGAAGCCATACAAGGCGTTGGAGGAATTATTGAAGCAACACGAACCTTTCTTCAAAAAATCCGTGCTATATGCATTGAATATAATGCCGTGTATATTGCCGACAGTGTGCAGGATGGATATGGAAGAAGCGGGCAATTTTTTGCTCATGACTTTGCAGGTGAAGATGCAGACATTTATACAATGGCAAAAGGTATGGGCAATGGTTTTCCTATCGGCGGTATTTTGATTGCTCCCCATATTAAGCCAAAGCATGGTATGCTTGGAACAACCTTTGGCGGAAATCACCTCGCTTGTGCTGCTGCATTAGCGGTGCTTGAGGTGATTGAAGAAGATGATTTAATTGAGAATGCCAGGCAAACAGGTAAGTATTTATTGAATAAGTTATCGGAAACTGAAGGAATTGAAAAAGTTCGCGGACGTGGATTAATGATTGGTTTTGATGTGCCGGAAGAATTAAAAGACCTTAAAAAAAATCTTTTGTATAAACAGCATGTTTTTACAGGAGAAGCCAAACCAAATGTAATAAGGTTATTGCCGTCACTTGCTATAACAACCCAACAAGCAGATGACTTTATAGATGCTCTTCAAACTGAAATTGCTTTTTTGCAAAAATTGTTAACCGCAGAGGAGCAGAGTTAAGGAGTCTACGCGGTATCTCTCTGCGACAACTCTCGTTTCTCCCGTTCCCAGCGGTAAAAAAAATTGAAAAAAAATTGAAAAACTTCATTTCCGTTTCAGATGTACTTGACATTAATGTTCTTGCAGCTAAGGCCCTGGAGTACAAAGCAAATCCATATAAGGATAAGCTTTTAGGAAATAATAAAAAAATAGGCTTATTGTTTCTCAATCCCAGCTTAAGAACCAGGTTAAGCACACAGGTGGCAGCCCAAAATTTGGGGATGGAGGCAATTGTTTTTAATATTGATAAAGAAGGCTGGGCGTTGGAATTTGAAGAAGGAGCCATAATGAATGGCAACACGGTAGAACACGTAAAAGATGCTGCTCCAATTCTTGGTAATTATTTCGACATTTTATGCATTCGTACATTTCCTTCCCTTAAGAACAGAAAGGAAGATTATAGTGAAATGTACATTAATCAGTTTATTAAATATGCAGGCGTTCCTGTTGTAAGTCTCGAAAGTGCAACCTTGCATCCTTTACAAAGTCTGACAGATATAATCACTGTTAAAGAGCATCTTCTTAACTCCCCTTTAAAGGGTGGAGGCAAACCAAAAATAGTACTTACATGGGCACCTCATATTAAACCATTACCGCAGTGTGTGGCTAATTCATTTTCAGAATGGATAAATGCATGGGGAGAAGCTGAATTTATTATTACACATCCTGAAGGTTATGAGCTTGCAGAAAAATTTACAAAAGGTGCAGTTATTACGCATGACCAGGATAAAGCATTAAAAAATGCAGACTTTGTATACGTAAAAAACTGGAGCGCTTATAATGATTATGGCAAAATTTTAAGCAACGATTCAAGCTGGATGCTGACAGGAGAAAAAATAAAAATTACCAATGATGCCAAAGTTATGCATTGCCTGCCCGTAAGAAGAAATGTAGAGTTGAGCGATGAAATATTAGATGGTTCAAATAGTTTAGTAACAAAAGAAGCATCAAACAGAGTTTGGGCAGCACAGGCAGTTATAAGTGAACTGTTAGCCCCGACCCTAAAGGGAGAAGAGAGAAAAATTTGACTATATACTTTTAATGTATACTTTTATATTTGCAAAATGAAGAATCTCAGTTTAAAAATGGATGACACAATTTTTGAGGAGACCGAAAAAATTTTATCTAAAATCAATAAGAATAGAAACCGGTATATAAATGAAGCTATTGAGTTTTATAATCTGCTTCAAAAAAGACGCATTCTTACCAGGCAGTTACAAAAGGAGTCAAAGCTTGTACGAAATGAATCAATGAAAATTTTAGAAGAATTTGAAAGCCTGGAAAATGAAAATTAAGCAATTCGAAGTTTGGATTGCTGATCTTAACCCAAGAATAGGCACTGAAACAGGTAAGATCAGACCAGTTGTTGTCATTCAAACGGATTTGCTTAACTCTTTTCATCACTCAACAATCGTTTGTCCCATTACTACGAACGTACAAAAGGAAGCGGAAATCTTACGGGTTCATCTTAAAAAAGGAATGGCAAAACTGAAAGAAGATTGTGATATACTGATAGATCAAATAAGAGCAATTGACAACAAACGACTGCAAAGCAAACTTGGAATGTTACCTGCAGAGATTGAAGAACAGTTAAAGCAAAATCTTTTAATCATTTTTGACCTATAGTGCCACAACCTGCTATTTAATTTTCTGCAAGAAATGGAAAGATTGTTTATTATTAAAATCGGAGGAAATGTAATAGATAGTGAAGATTCATTACAATCTTTTTTAAAAGATTTCGCTTCTATTGTAGGAAAAAAAATCCTCGTGCATGGCGGAGGAAAAATCGCAACCAAAATCGGGGAAAGATTAGGAATTCAATCTAACTACATTAACGGAAGAAGAATAACGGACGATGCAACAATTGATCTTGTAACAATGGTTTATGGCGGCTTGGTGAATAAAAAAATAGTTGCTCAACTGCAATCTTTTAATTGTAACTCTATAGGATTGACCGGTGCCGATGGAAATATTATTCCAGCAATAAAGCGACCGGTAAAAGAGGTAGACTTTGGTTGGGTTGGAGATGTGGAAAGCGGAAAGCTGGAAGTGGAAAATGTAAAGTTATTTTTAGAAAATGGATTGGTACCGGTTTTCGCGCCATTAACACACGATCAGCAAGGACACATTTTAAATACAAATGCAGATACAATTGCTTCATCTCTTGCTGTTGCTTTGTCTGCCTGGTATAATGTAAGACTCATTTATTGTTTTGAAAAGAAAGGGGTTTTAGAGAATGCAGATGATGATAATTCAGTAATCAAACTTATTAATAAACCAACTTACCAGCAACTATTAAGTGAACAGAAATTATTTGCAGGTATTCTTCCTAAAATTGATAATGCTTTTGCAGCAATTGATGCGGGAGTTAAAGAAGTTCTGGTCGGTGATGCAAAAGACCTTTTACATAATACCGGTGATAAAACAAGCGGAACTCTTTTTATAAAATAAAAGTGGCTTTATGACGGAGAGCATGGTTATTATGATTAAGCTGTAATTGCCATGACCTTCAGGTCGTGGATAAAGAATAATAGATAACAGGCTTTAGCCAAAAAAGAATTTTCGAATGAAGATCATTTTAAAAGAGTTTTGGCTAAAGCCGATGCCTGCATTTTTTTATAAATCCACGACCTAAAGGTCGTGGCTATTTAGCCATCTCAATCGGTAAGAACTATAAATGCCATCAGAATTATTATATAAGGAAGCAGTTGATTTGCTGCAACAGTTAATAAGTATTGCTTCTTATTCAAAATACGAAGATGGAACTGCAGCAGCCATTGATACATTTCTTGTGCAAAGAGGCGTCAAAACACACAGACTTTTAAATAATGTTTGGGCAGTAAATGAATTTTTCAATCCTTCAAAACCTTCCATTCTTTTAAATTCTCATCACGATACTGTTAAGGCTAATCACCAATATACAAACGACCCCTTTACTCCTGTTATTGAAGATGGAAAGTTATTTGGCTTGGGAAGCAATGATGCGGGAGGCTGTTTGATTAGCCTTATTGCTGCTTTTCTTTTTTTCTATAATAGAGATAACTTACAATATAATCTTATTATTGCTGCAACTGCAGAAGAAGAAATCAGCGGATATAATGGTATAGAATCGTTGCTTGGAAATAAAGATTTTAAAAAGGTTTTGAATGGGATGGAACCAGCTTTTGCAATAGTTGGAGAACCAACAAAAATGGATTTGGCAGTAGCAGAAAAAGGATTAATGGTATTGGACTGTGTGGCTTACGGTAAAGCAGGACATGCGGCAAGAGAAGAAGGAGAAAATGCAATTTATAAAGCCTTAAAAGACATTGAATGGTTTCGTACTTTTCAATTCCCAAAAGTGAGTGAGTGGCTTGGTTCTGTAAAAACGAGTGTAACAGTTATTAACACAGAAAATAAGGCGCATAATATGATGCCTTCAACATGCAACTTTGCAGTAGATGTGAGGATAACTGAATTGTATACCCATGAACAGGTATTTGATACAATAAGGCACAATGTGGTTAGTGAAGTAATTCCAAGAAGTATGCGCCTCCGTTCCACAAGCATTGATATAAATCATCCCATCGTACAGGCTGGGATCAGTCTTGGTAAAAAGTGTTTTGGTTCGCCTACAAGCAGCGATAAAACTCTGATGCCTTTTCCTGCATTAAAATGCGGGCCTGGCGACAGTGCGAGAAGCCATATTGCAGACGAGTTTATTTATTTGTCAGAAATAAAAGAAGGAATTGAAACTTATATCTCCATGCTAAGTAAGATGTTGCTTTGACCGTATTTTTGAACAAAAAAGATTAAAATGAACAAAACAAGTTTCAATAATCATACTTCTTAACCAGAAACTCCTTTCCATGAAACTTTGGCAAAAAAATATAACAACTTCCAAAGCAGTAGAAGTTTTTACTGTAGGAAATGATCGTGAAATGGATATGTTTCTTGCTCCTTTTGACGTACAGGGATCGTTAGCACATATCAAAATGCTTGAAAGTATTGGTTTGCTGGCAAAAGATGAATGGAAAGTTTTATCTGATGAATTAAAAAAAATCTATAAAGAAATTGAAGCAGGTAATTTTTCATTGAAACACGATGTTGAAGATATTCATTCTGAGGTTGAGTTGCTGCTTACGCAAAGGTTAGGCGAAGTTGGTAAAAAAATACATAGCGGCCGCAGCCGCAATGACCAGGTGCTGGTTGATGTAAAATTATTTTTCAGAAGCGCAATAGAACAACTCGTTAATAATATACATACTTTATTTTTGCTTCTGCAGCAAAAAAGTGAATATTACAAAGAATATCTTTTGCCTGGTTATACGCATTTACAATTAGCAATGCCGTCCTCTTTTGGCCTGTGGCTGGGCGCTTATGCTGAAAGCCTTGTTGATGATGTTATTACTTTGCAATCTGCTTATAAAGTAGTTAATAAAAATCCGCTTGGTTCCGCTGCGGGCTATGGTTCTTCTTTTCCTTTAAACAGAACTTTTACGACTGAATTGCTTGGTTTTGAAAATTTAAATTTTAATGTCGTTTATGCCCAAATGAGCCGTGGCAAAAGTGAGCGGATTGCAGCCCAGGCTCTCAGTAATGTTGCTGCAACTTTAAACAAGCTTAGCATGGACTGCGCTTTGTATATGAACCAAAACTTTGGCTTTATTTCTTTTCCTGACGAGCTGACAACAGGTTCTTCTATAATGCCGCATAAAAAAAATCCTGACGTATTCGAACTGATACGTGCCAAATGTAATCAACTGCAGGCTTTACCTAATGATGTCGCTTTACTTACCACCAATCTTCCGTCAGGTTATCATCGCGATTTTCAGTTGCTGAAAGAATATTTGTTTCCTGCTTTTGTTACTTTAAACAGTTGCATAGACATGATGCATCTTATGATAAGTAATATAAAAGTAAAAGAAAACCTGCTAAGCGATGAGCGGTACAAATATCTGTTCAGTGTGGAAGAAGTAAACAAGCTTGTGCTGCAAGGCGTTCCGTTCAGAGATGCTTACAAAAAAGTCGGGGTGGCGATTGAAGAAGGCAAATTTGAATATTCAACAACAGTAAATCATCAACACGAAGGCAGCATCGGGAACTTATGCACAAAGCAAATAGCCGAAGCAATGCAGGAAGCAGTTAAAGCTTTTAGCTTTGAAAAGTATCATGAGGCAATAAGAAAATTATTGGCTTGAGAAATATTAATACGGGGAATTAATAAGAATGTTTTTAAAAGGTGCACTGAAAAATAATTGGTGGTTTTCAATTTTAGCGCTGGCGGGCCAGACAGATGAGAATATGATCGCCAATGCCGAATTGCATCAGCTATAAGCCGCAAGCAGAGAAACCGTTATTAACAATGAAAAGAATCGGACAAATAGCTCGTGGCTTGCAGCTAATGGCTGTTTAGCTAATTTCTTACTTGCAACTTTTAACAAAAATCTTATAATTTTGCTTCATTACAATCTCTTTATAAAATACTGATGTTCTCTTTTACAGAAGTCTGATGGCTTTTGTTACTCGTGTTTTGTCTGACACAGATAAAAACCGAAAAATATCATTATCTAATTTTATAAAGATCAAAAAATGAAAATCGCGGTTATAGGCGGAACCGGTAAATCCGGAAAATACCTGGTGAAACAGTTATTAACTCAGGGCTTTCACTTTAAAATTCTTATTAGAAATCCTGCAAATTTTGAAATCAACCATCCATTGATAGAAATCGTAAAAGGCGATGCGGGAGAGTACAAATCTGTACGTTCTTTACTCCAGGGTTGTCAGGCGGTTATCAGCACGTTAGGATTAGGCCAGCCTGCAAGCGAGACTTCTATTTTCAGCAAGGCAACTAAAAATGTTATCCGGGTTATGAATGAATGTAATATTAATCGTTACATTTTAACGACAGGACTAAATGTTGACACCCCTTTTGATAAGAAAAGCATTAAAACCAAATTTGCAACTGATTGGATGAAAACACATTATCCTGAAACAACTGCTGATAAGCAAACAGAATACAATATTTTGTCGGACAGTAATGTTAGCTGGACATTAGTAAGACTTCCACTAATTGAACAAACGGATGAGAGAAGTGAAATAAAGGTTAGTTTAGAAGATTGTAACGGTGATAAAATAAGTGCAGCTTCTTTAGCACATTTTCTTATCAGCCAATTGTCTGATAATGCATTTGTAAACAAGTCTCCTTTTATTGTAAATGCTTAAATAATAAACAGCGGGTCTGAAAAATGGCCCGTTATTTTTTGCCTCATCTTTATCATATTTCTGCTTATGCGCAAAGCCTGCAGCTTTAGAAATGAATAAAATGAAACAATATCTGTCCTTTTGAATTATATTCTAACGAAGGTGCAGGAAATTTGAAAGAATTTAAAGCCACCAACGCCAGTCTTACTAAAGTGCGTTTGGTTTTTATTTTAGTAAGATCAATATCCGGGGCGATATAAAACTGCCTGTATCTTTTAATATCCTGCCGGTTAAAGTTTATGTTGCCATGATCGTCCGTGCCGATGTTGGCATTGGCCCCAAACATGCCTTCCGCTCCATATCCGACTGCTACATTCAGCCACGATGGAAGATTGCTTTTTGGCATAAAATCTTTCAGGTTAGCGCTGAGCCAGTACGTCTGTGCATTATAATCTTTGATAGAGCGCTCACTGAAGCTTTTTCCATACAATTTATCAGCACGGGTGTTTAAATCAGCAGACCCATAATTTTTTTTGTGCGTAGAAAATTTCATGTGAATTCTTTGTTCATCCCATGCAAGTTCCTGGCTTATGAGTAACCCGCTGCCAAATACATTCGCACTAAAATCTCCCCAGCTCCAGCCCCATTGGCTGCTAAATCCGTCAAGGGTCTCGATCATTGTCTGGTACGCTATACCGCTCAGTCCGCCGATCCAGATGCGCTGGTTTCGTTTTATTCCTGTCCAGCGCCATAGTTCCATGCTGCCGCTGCTTTCTACGTAAGCGCTGTAGGCGTGGCCAACTTTGTCCACCTGTTTCCACTCATGGTTATCGTTAAAAAAATGGAAGTGCGTCTGCGGATAGTTGCTGTACCAGTCAGTATACAAGCCGGCCATAGCGCCGCCGTAGCCTATAATATTGGTTGCTGCAATCAGCCTGATCCTGTTTTTAGTTTGCCGGGTATTTGATAATTGTCCGCCTGCAGTTATTAGTCCTGGTGATGCAAAAACGGATGAGTCGTTTGGTAAAGAAGAAGTAAAGACAGGTGCTTTTACAGTATCTTGTGCAGATATATAAAACGGGGAAAGTGAGACAATAAAAAAATATATTGCTAAAGGATATCTTCCTGTCAACCTGTTCTTCATTTATCAAACGTACGGTTTAAAATATAGAAGACTTTATTTTTGAATGTTTTAATCGTTAAAAATTCTTAAACTTGCTTTTTAAAAAAAGCTGATGTTGTCGTTGGCGCTGAACGGAGCGTCGCAACGGGTGATTAACCGGAGTTACCAAAGCTGGTATTATAATTATGTATTTTCAATAAAAGCAAAAACTATGGATGCTGCTATCTTAGAAAAAGTAAATGTATGGCTGAATGGCAATTATGACCAGGCGGCCAAAGATGAAATAAAACGCATGCAGGCTTCTTCGCCTGATGAGCTTACAGAATCTTTTTACCGCAATCTTGAGTTTGGAACCGGTGGACTCCGTGGCATAATGGGTGTCGGCACTAACCGGATGAATAAATATACAGTTGGTATCGCAACTCAGGGCTTTGCCAATTATCTGAAAAAAGTGTATGGAAATGCTGAAATAAAAACGGCCATTGCCCACGACTGCCGCAACAACAGCCGCTTTTTTGCAGAGACAGCTGCCAATGTTTTTGCTGCAAACGGCATAAAAGTTTACCTGTTTGAAGCCCTGCGGCCTACGCCTGAATTATCTTTTACCATTCGTCATCTCGGTTGCCAGGGCGGTTTGGTGCTTACAGCCTCGCACAACCCCAAAGAATACAACGGGTACAAAGCGTACTGGAACGATGGGGGGCAATTAGTGCCTCCGCATGATAAAAATGTGATTGAAGAAGTAAACGCTATCTCAAGTGTGGATGAAGTGCAGTGGAGCGGGCAGGAAGCGAACATTTCAATGCTTGGAAAGGGAATGGATGATGCTTTCATTGACATGGTAAAAGGACTAAGCATTTACCCTGATGTGATAGAAAAGCAAAAAGACCTCAAAATTGTTTATACGCCGATACATGGCACCGGCATTACCCTGGTGCCACAGGTTTTGCAACGGTTTGGTTTTACAAATGTGCATATTGTAGAAGAGCAGGCAACACCCGATGGCAATTTTCCGACAGTGGTTTACCCTAACCCCGAAGAAAGCGAAGCGATGAGCATTGGCCTGAAAAAGGCTAAAGAACTAGACGCAGATATTTTATTGGGAACGGATCCTGATGCCGACAGGGTAGGGATTGCTATAAAAAACCCTAAAGGCGAATGGGTTTTAATGAACGGTAACCAAACCGCTGTGCTTGCTTTTAATTACATTATAGAAGCGAGGAAAGTAAAAGGAATTGCACAGCCAAATGATATGGTAATAAAAACAATTGTTACTACCAACCTGATAGATGACATCGCTGCTGCAAGTGGCGTAACCTGTTATAACGTGCTTACCGGGTTTAAATGGATTGCAGAATTAATTACAGAAAAGCTAGGTAAAGAAAATTTTATAGTCGGCGGTGAAGAAAGTTATGGCCTGATGATAGGAGATAAGCTGCGCGATAAAGATGCCATATCTGCCGTTGCCATGCTTTGTGAAATGGCAGCTTATGAAAAAAACCAGGGCCGGAGTCTTTTTGAGAAGCTGTTAGACTTATATGTGCAAAACGGATACTATAAAGAGTCGCTCATTTCAATTACAAAAAAAGGAATGCGCGGGGCCGAAGAAATTGCAGAAATGATGCAAGGTTACCGCGATAATCCCCCGGCTGCCATTGCCGGAACACCTGTTGTACAATTGCTTGACTACCAAACGC
>JAABUS010000202.1_pt1 | contig 149514 bp, 179 predicted proteins | sample 5560161 | NCBI WGS metagenome assembly JAABUS01 (sample SAMN10711885, study PRJNA513376) | rock metagenome | isolation source: Antarctica rocks | place: Antarctica: Victoria Land, Trio Nunatak nord | collected 2016-01-04
CATCGACGGTCAGATGACTATGAAGCATTCAAATAACTGATGCTATTTATATAGACCCCTGTGTTTAATACAGGTTTCAATAAACGTGTATAAAACATGCTTTTTGACTATCCTAATTCGGTTAGGCGATAAGCATGTTTAATACAATTCTGACCCTACCCCCTGCGTTATCTAGTTCGACATTTCTACTCCTCGCCAGTCGCCACTCGGCGCACAGGCAACGGCACTCTTGCTGCAGTTGGTCATTCGCCCGAACAACCCTGACGCTCGAGCTATGTACAAGAAAGATAGAGAACATGTTATCCAATCAGCAATGACCGTGGATTCAACCCCCATAAGGAAAGTGTCCTGACTGTCTTCCATCAAGCGTTCTAGCGTGATGCTTCTCGCGCTTGCATCGGCTGTTCGCAGAGTGGGTGACTGGTGGAGTGCGACTGGACCGGCGAAAAGACTGGAACTGCAGGTTATTTCCGCTCCTTGGGTTGCGACTTGCGTAAACCTGGCCAGCTGCCCCATAAGGGAGCCTTCGGGCAGGATGATCATCAGGATGACTCGTTAGGATGGACACCAAGTACGTGGTAGGGTGAACAAGTGGTCGATTGGTCTGTACGGATTATCACCGTTATGATCAGCCAATGGACCTCTCCACGTGCTAAAACTCCATACTCCATACGGCAGCTTGAATGCCTTTCATACCAATCTTGTGTAATTCAGCAAGGGGCTACCCGTTATATATGAGAAGCTTCCTGATCTTCTATGTTCTACTGTTTCCAGACCACAATTCTCACTGCTACTCGTAACCAAACCTCAATTCTCACTCATTCAATCAACAGTCAGGATGCATCCTCTCGCACTCCTGGCGCTCGTCAGCGCGGTCTTGGCCTCCCCAATGAGAGTGCCTCAGACCGCCCGCACTGGAAAGAACTTCCAGCAATGGGGTTTCCTCATGTTTGAAAACACCGACTTCACTACCGCCGAAGCCAACCCAACCTTCAAGCAAATCCAGACTTACAAGAACAACCGTCTGCTCAGCCAATACTTCGGTGTCGCCCACCCCTCTCTTCCCAATTACGTCGCCTCCATCGCCGGCTCTACCCTCGGCATCACCGACGATGCCAGCCCAGCCGTCCACGCCTTCACCAACCCCACCATCCTCGACCTCCTCGAGAAGGGCGGAATCACCTGGAAGATGTACGCGGAAAACTACCCCGGCGGATGCAGCACCGCAGCCACCAACGGCATCCCCCACTCGTACGCCGCCAAGCACGTCCCGGCCATCTACTCCAAGACCGTGACCAGCAACCCCAAGCGCTGCGCCAACATCGTACCCGGGACCGACTTTGAGAAGGACTTCCAGGCCGGCACCCTCCCGCAGTGGTGGTACTACGTCCCCAACCTCAACAACGACGGCCACGACACCGACACCACCTACGTCGCCACCTACCTCCAGAGCCAATGGATCCCGCGTTTCGAGAACCCCAAGTTCACAAAGGATCTCGCCATGGTCATGACCTACGATGAGAGCGAGACCTACAGCGCGCCGAACCACGTCTATGCTGCTTTGATCGGCGATGCGCTCACGAACCAAACCAAAAACCACACCGATGCTACGACTTACGACCACTACTCATTGATCAAGACTGTCGAGGACAACTGGAAGTTGGGTAGCTTGGGCACGAACGACGCGACTGCGAAGGCGATCAAGGTGTGTTGAAAAATCTTTTCCACCGATTGAAGCTTGAGTGGTAACATGGATTCATTGGTGTAGATATAAACACGCACGTCTCGAAGATACTTTCAACCCGATCGTTGATAGCGATTTCCATTTCCCACAAGCTGTACATCTAGCGCACCTGAACTAGCCATATGAAATCAATGACATTATACCTTATTAGACAGACATATGAAAATACACACACAGTAGCATAACCCTCCCTACACACAATCCCGCAAGACATATTTACCCACCTAGCATAACCGCGTGATCATACCTTACCCAATCACATACCAACACTATCCTATCCGGCCACACACTCCCTCCCTCGAGCTCTTTTCCACATTTCAACGTAGAGAGGTGCTGCTACATACTCTACCTCGGCAAAAGGAACACAGGCGATGGATGGATGGGTTTCCAGGTAGCCGAACATAGTTTTTCGGGATGGTTGACACGATCCTTCCATGTAACCTTCGAGAAAGGTGGCGCTTCATGCCTTTTTCTCATCACGAACAAAGTCGAGAAACTGACCAACGAAGGGGGAGGGGGGCTCTGCTGGCTAAGTGATGTTTTGGAGAGCGGATAAGGCGGTAGGGGAATAGAGTGAGGTTACCGGATTGGATAAAAGGGGGGAGCAGCGGAAGGGGATGGAAGAAAAGGGAGCACTTCCAAAACCACACAACTCATATCGATTTTATACAAAACCTCCGCTAACCCACCTCTTCCAGTACCTAAGTTTTACTCCTCATACTTACCACCCACAATCGCCAACTGACTATGCTCCAACACCCCCTTCAGATATTCATACACCGTAAACGTCACCGCCTGCCCCGGCGCCACCCGCATTATCCTTGGCGTAATCCCCTTGTAAAACGCATGAAACCCCTCCTGCTTGAACATATCCCGCGCAATCGTCGTAATCCTACTAATCGCCGTCTCGCCCGGCAATCCGGGGGTTTTTTGCAGTCGCGTCTTGATGGTGTCGATGGGCGCGTTGCTGAGGGGACCCATGGCGCCTGAGATGAGGCCGATGACCATGGTTTGGTAGCTGGGGAGTTCGGAGTCGTGGTAAGCGGGTTGGTATTGCTGCAGGAGGGATTTGAATTGCGTGTAGGCCGAGAAGTTGACGGCTTGGTTGGTGCCCTGGCGGAGGGCGGTCAGGGAGACGCCGCGGTAAAGGGCGCCGAAGCCTTCTTCTTTGATGACGGTGTAGGTGGCGTGGGCGGCGTTGCGGTATTTTGGGATGTCGAGAGGATCCGCCATTGAGTGGTGTTGGGCTTGGAGGCGGATTTTGACGACTTCCATTGGGGTGACGACAGCGACGGCTTCGGTGACGCCGGCGGCGAGACCGGCTTGTGACGGAGTTAGTGGGTGTTGAAATGCAGGATTGAAGGGGGGTGGTTTACCGAAGAAGGTAGCTTGTCCTGTGACGGCACCGGTTTCTTTGTTTGCGAGAAATTGCTTGTACCATTCGTAGGATGTGAAGCGTATTGCCATTTTGGGGACTATCCCTGTGACCACGGCTCCGAGGCCCTTGTACAGACCTAACGGTGTTTCTCGTTTTATAATTTCTTTACCCGTTGTCAGGAAGCCCCGTCGTTTTGCCTGTTCCATGCATCAGAGGTAAACGGGCTGACAGGCTCGAGACAGGCTCACCCCAGGTGCCCTCGCACGCCGTGAAAGCTGCATTCGGACCTTGATTGTATCTACGGTTGCCGTCAGCAAGGCGCAAGTCCTAGTCAAGACCCATACCGACCCAACGGGTGACAGGCAAGGGCTTCCATCATGCCAGCTCCACCGCCCGCTGCCAAGGCCCATCAGTATTCTCTATTGTGTGTCTAGATCACAACTCGGCATACCGATGAGATTCGTGGCCGCCGAAGCTGGCTTCTTCCCTCCAGGACCATTGACATTCTTCGCCGACATTGTGGGCAGATTGAACCAACGCGAACAACAAGAAAGCAGAAGACTCAGCCGCTAGATTTCACTAGCCAGAAGAGATAGAAGATGTATAGGACAGATTCACTCCTGTCATTCATTGTCAAGCGTTCTTTGTCCTCCTCCTCCTAGCTGACAACAGTATGCATACTGGAAGCGGGTATGTGCTCTGATCCAGAATGAATCTGCTCTCTAAGGTAGAGCACAAGCCAGACGGGAACAACCGCGGCACGCCATCACGAGCTCGGGAACTACTCTGGATTGGATGTGGGGTTGAGTCTGCTGTATTGGAGTAGTTGAGGCTCTTTCTTCTGCTCCTTAGGGCGAGCGGAGAAAGGCGGGCCAAAGGACGACTGATGTAATAAAATAACAGAAGACGCTGGCCTAGATGGTGGACCTCCTCCGCGGTGGGATCCTGCGAATGCCAACACTCCGCCCAAGAGTACCTTACCTATTGTGGTCTTTCCATCACGGCACCGTACAGCAAGGTAAGTATCCTGATCGCTTCCAATTCTCGGGTTTTCTTTGCATGTGAAAAGGGCATCATCATCGAGTGAGCCTTAAGCGAATACTTCCGTACCTTGTGCGAGGATGTTACCCTAGCGTCGTCATATCCCGGGGCCTAAGGTGGTACTGTATGTACTCTATGCCGAGGCACGAGGGGCAGATTTCCGAAGTTCAATTCAGGTACACCAGCCTCACCAGGGGTGCAAATGTCCAGTGAACGACATCTAATTGGACAGATCGACTTCTTATTCCTCCGAAACCACAAACCACAAGGTGTTGTTCTCGATCGAGTCCAATTACATCTTCTGTAATGTGAAGAGCGGGCAAAAGGAACATGTGAAACCGGTCTGATAGTTATCGGTTCTTTGTTGATGGATTTAATCCGCCTTCTCTAAAGTAGTAATGTACGAGCAATGTCATCAGTCTTGTTTTTCTTAGGAGACCATGGAATCAATCGTCGACTTTGCACAACAAGATATGAGATGAACCTTTCCACATCTATCGGTGGTACTACAAACTTTGGCTCTCCAACGTTCCGAAATAGCGGTATTTGATCTAATACTTTCCTGTCACAGGGTGCTCTTGCCATGCCTCGAAATGCTCTCAAGCCATTCCTTGATCATGCTGTTGACTTGATCCGGTGCTTCCCATAACGCCCAGTGGCCCGTCTCTACCGACCTCCTTGTCATATGAGGGCAAAACTTTTCCATCATCTGAGACATGGATGGAGGCAATGCTGCATCTTTGGTTGCTTGGATGAAAAGCACCGGGATCTCTATCATTCTCTTCTGGAGTCTTCCCGCTAATCAGTCTACAATTACCAAGCCAGGCGTTACGGAAATGGCTTACTGAAGCTCATCTTGAAAGTTTTGTTCTCTGTTGCGGTACCAGTTCACTGTTGTCGTCTCAGTTCGATGTTTCTTGGTAGATATACGAACCAACTCACGAGGTCCGTGCATTCCATGCCTCGCATACTCATCCGCATAGTAGTCTAGTGTCTCCTTATTGACCAGCTTGGTGTGTTCGAGGGTAGGCAACTTTTCAAGGTCGAGTCCATGCCGAACATCGAATCCACGCTCTTTCTCTGGCGACGATCCACCATACATAGCATTTAACAGCTGCTTGATCTGCTTTCTGGAGACAATCTTATTTTCAAGCTTGTCGTTAGAGAATTGTAGCTGATAGCCAAAATTCGGTAATTGGCCACTTTTGATTCGATCCTCGAGGGGTGTATATTCCTTGGATGGAGGGAAATATGCAGTACAAACACAAAACAACTGAGTTACAAGCTCCGGGTAGTACAGAGCTATCCGGTACACAATAGCTCCTCCCCTAAGATATGAGTCTTGTGAACGACTTATGGGAAGTTGCAAATTTGACCTACCAGTCATGACCGCCTAATACGATCTGAGTGACGCCAAGCTGTCGGGCCAAATGTTTGATATCGTCTGCAGCTCTCTTGAAGCCATAGAAAGCCATCGACTCTGGAGGCACTTCGGGAGCGTCCTAGAGTTATCAATACCTTTCTGATTCAGCATCTTGGATACTTACCGTCCCACCGAAGCCCATAATATCAGGACACACAACCTGGTTGAGGCTTAACGCTCATTCAATATACCGATTAAATTTAACTGACTCGGTAACCCATTTGCAGCAGAACAGGGATTTGATTCCTCCATCCCATCGACAGATCAGGAAATCCGTGGATCTAATCGCAAGGAATGAGCGACGCCTATCATAACTCAAGCTAAGTAAGGATCCATACTAAAAAGATGGTTTGGTTGTATCCTCCTTCTGGGACACCTAAAAGGTAGTCTATATCCAAAGCGATCAGCGATGCTCCGGATCTCAAATACTTGGTACACTCGCACGGTACTTTTTGCCATTGATAATGGCATTGCAGTGGCTCACTCTATGGTCATGGACAGGGTTGATAGCATCTGTTGCCATAATGAAAGTAACGTCGTTTCCCAAGAGCTCTTGAATTGAAATGATGAGAAACGAGAAAGAGAAGAAAGAACTGTTTCTAAGTTCAATGGGAGCCTCTATTACAAGTACAAATTTGAATAGTGATCTCCCCCCACCTTGGTGAAGGACTGATCCAACATACCGAGGTTATTCCGTCGGCAGAGTACGTACGAGTAGAGAAATCATTTGTTAGTGAAACATCCTCGCCACATAGCAAATACAGAACTCATGACAACTATTAGTAAAATTTGGCTACAGGATTGATCCATTGAGTGTACAAAGTGCCAGCAGCTGTGGAACAGATATCGCACCTTACATATGGCTGCGCTCGAATACATCCAGTACCATCAGCACCAATATCAACGGCTGTACGCGTAGATTGAAAATGATTAGTAGATAACTGTGTCTTCCTCTCCCTCGAGCACAATCTCGCCTGCATCGTCTCCGTGATCTTTCTGAGCTTCAGACGATTCAATGGCCTTTTGTGCAGTGTTAGACATATCAGGGGATTTGGGGCCTGGGTTAGTATCATTATGTAATTCAGAGCCGGAGCGCTCTTCTAGATTAGTTGCAGAACCCACCGTTTCCGAGGGATCAGCTGGCAACTCGCTAGACTCTGGAGGCTTTCCGTTCGTTGCTGATGTAGGATCATCGTCTACAGGTGGGTTGTCTGCTTCAAAATGTGAGGTTTCCTTCTCGATGATATCCTCAGCTTCCTCGATTTGCCGTTTGATTATGTCCTCATCGCCCGGCAGAAGCTCCCACGGCTTATAGTACTTCGCAGGAGTCAGCAAACCTCCAAAGGATCACAAGATACAGGCAGCATGGCAGCATACCAACTCCGGCTCTGATCGGGTCTGTAGGAATTGTGCTTTAGCTAGAAGACTCGAATGGCGGATCTGCATCTAGCGGCAAGGTTAGAATCAAACAAAAACTGTTTTTGACAAAGGATCTCCAGGTCATACTGATTGCTTATTGTACTTCTTCTGTTCTCGGCGCCGGACTACCATTAGTGACTCAAGGCACTGCTTGTTCTTCTCGTCGTGCTCTTCAGCCTGTAGCTTTAGCTTGGCTTGCTGTTTCTTCTCAATATCTGTTCGGCGCCTTTGTGCTGTTGAAGATGAGCTCTGGGATAAAGTGCCAAGCAGAGCGCCAAACAATCTTTGCCCGCGTTTGCGCTCCTCTATCTGACCGCTCCTGCGTCTATCCGATTTATCGTCTGTCGGAGTATGTTTGTTTTTGGTAGCATCTTGCCCATTACGACTCAAATCATCACTTAGCCGCTGTCTCTTCGCCCTCTCGTCTTCGGGCGATGACTGTCTCCGCTTTGGTAACCTTGATGGTGAGGGAATTTGTTCTGCCGACTCTGGCACGATGACCGCCGAAGCAACAGGCCTGTTGTAGAAGCATATCAGTATACGTATTACCTGGAGTAGTAACGAATTGCTTACCTTTGTACCTCGGCCATTGTGAATAGACCTTTCTTATGTACGAATATGTACTGTATCAGTAAATGAGTAGGTATGTTGGCTAGGTTGTAAACTGGAGAATCTTCGAGTTCTAGATTACGCTAGTGAAGCTCGGACCAGTGACAAATCGTCGACTTTGTGACTTCTTCCTCCACCAGGCTTCTTGCCCATTACATTAAGACTTGAAAACCTGCCCGAGTTTCTTTTCAACAGTCTGTAGTCTTATATCATGTCTCGCCATCATCCGTAAGTCCTCGCAGCATCCTTCCTCTAAACTTTCAAAAGCTGATAGAACTATAGGGATTTGGTAATGTGCCGGAAGCAGCCAGGTATAGCTATAGGCCGTCTGTGTGACAAGTGCGATGGCAAGTGCCCAGTCTGCGATAGTTACGTCCGACCTACGACGCTTGTCCGTATCTGCGACGAGTGCTCTTTTGGGAATTATCAGAATAAGTGCGTTGTGTGTGGCGGTGAAGTAAATTAACATTCTCTTTAGCCCTAGCTATGTGCTAATTCTAAGCTTACTTAGGGAATCTCAGATGCGTTCTACTGCTTTGAGTGTACGCGGCTAGAGAAAGATCGTGACGGTTGCCCAAAGATCATTAATCTGGGATCTTCCAGAACAGACTTGTTCTACCAAAAGAAAAATTTCAGAAATCACTAGCAGCTTCTGCGGTGCGCCGTATTATGCTCCTGGGCATTTGTACAGTGGTCGCAACAATCTGGATAAGCTGCCTTGGCTGCGGTGTGATTATCGCAAAACTCCTACCTGCATTGCGCAGCTCTACTCTTGTGACGGCTCAGGGAAGGAACAACGTTGTTTTCAAAGGGATGATTTTGAAGAGAATTTGACAGCACCAGCTAGACCCTATGGAGGACTATCTCATCCCTCATGAGCCAGACAGCAGTACTTTTCGGTACGCTCGAAAAGAATGCTCTTGGTTTGACTTAACCTCTTATTCGGAATCTAGAGCTTTGGGAAGCGGATGCTAGAAGCTGAACGCCAGCCAACAACAGCCGAGTATGCCCATTTTAGTCACACCAATTAGAGAGTCTTTGCGGAGACCTCGTGCAAACAGACGATGAGATATGAAGCCGGTTGCACCCAATTTTTCTTTGATCACTCCGGATTCTGGAGCTCCCAAGCTTCTGGCCATTGGCGTGGATGTTGGAACTACCTTTGGCGCCCGAAGTTTAGGGTAAATCTGATAGAGAGTGTAGAGAAGAGAATTGGACGCTGTCAGCAAGAATCAAGGAAGCATCGGATCATTACAAGAAAGCTCAAGAAGTTCTGGCTGTACGACATGGCAGCATGTATTCGTTATTCTCTGTTTAGCACTATCTACGTTATTACCAGGATTTGAATAGAGTTAGGGCATTGCCCATTCACTCAAATCCTCGCCAAGGATTCGGTATTGTTTATGAACACCATGTTCGGTTCAGCTCAGACCTCTCAGTCATACGTTCATCGCCGGCCTGGCCGCTTCGGTCTTGAAAAGCTCTGCTTTTGCTCCTCCTTGGGCCGAAATTCATCCTCGATTGTTGTGGCAGTAATCTCCGACGGACTTGACGCTTCAATCTACAGCAACGAATAATTAGTACATTGATCCCAAGGCTAAGAACACCGAAAATAACTCACTCTCTTCGTAACTTCCAGTCCCGCCTCTTTGTTAGCAGCAGCCATCACGCCCCGTACTGAACAAGCATACACCATGCGTTCTTTCACATTCGACCTAGGCGGACACGTATAAATAAATATCACATCACCATCTTCCCTACCTTCAACCTTGCGTCTATACCTGAAAAAGGCATATCGCGGCTCCTCCTCTGAGAGCTTTTCGGGCAAGCCTGCCGCATCCGTCTCGCTGGTCCCGACAAGCTCAATCGCCTCTTCTGGCACATTAATTTTCTGCTTTAAGATCAGTCTTTCCCCATGCATTCATTCAGAAGTAAGCGGGCCAGCATACTAGCACGACCAGGTTCCCCCCCTCTCCTCTTCGCAGCCCTTCCAGACTTTCCGTTACCCCTTCCCTCATCTGCAGGCTTACTCCACTACTCACCACCGACCCCTTCTTACCCATACCAGACTTCTCACTCGCCAGCGCCTCCTTCACCCCCTTCAGCTCCTCCTCCTCCCTTGTCAACGGCCCCTCTCCCTTCTCATGCCTTTCCCAAGCCTCCCAGCCCTTCGCTTCTAACTCGCTTACCTCAGTCACGAATCTGCTCGCTCTAAACTTCTCCGAGCCCAACTCTCTTACTAGTGTAAGTCGCGTAGACGCAAAGAGCATTTTCTGGCGCACGGGAGCCGCATCTGGGACGTATGTTACAGCGACGAAGGGGTCTAGCCCGGAGGTGTCAACACGGAGGAGGATGTAGGCGGGTGTTTTGGATTCTAGGAGAGGAGTGAGACGGGCGAGGTCAATTTTGAAATCTTGGGAGCTAGAGGGAAGGGTATTCGTAGGAGTTAGAGATTCGGAGGTTATGGTTGCCAAGAGGGCGCGCTTGGAGGGGTCCGCGTGGAGGTCGTCGAAGGCGGTCTGGAGAGTCTCGGATACTAGTGGGTATACATCAGTTTCCGATGGGATATTTAGGATCTAGGAAGCCACCTGTGATTCCTGACTGCATACTGGACAAGTCTGGGTGGTAATGACGCTGATGTAGGTTGGCTCTTGTGCGGAGGGGGGGTGTGCCAGTATCGGAGCTTGGGGCGGGCGCTAGTCATGGAACGCTTGTTGCAGACATACCTTACCTACAGTTGCTTCTTGCCATGGCATTGCTAACCTTCATCTGTTACTTACATAGCCCTCTGTTATTACACTTTTCCTAGGCCACTGTCATGCGTAGCCCTTCGCTTGTGTTCACCCGCCGCATACATGTTCTGCACGACTTGTTCACAAGGACGACAGCGGGAAAGTTGGCAGAGCTTGAGGGAAAAGCTTTACCTCCTTTAGAAAACGACGTCCAACTTCAAGACAGGAATGGGGAAACGATTGCTACGGTAAGGTCCATGGATAGCCTCGTGAGCCATTTGGAGCCGTTCTCCTATCTCAAGAAACTACCCTTGGAAAACCCTGTCTACAGAATCGTTCAGTTGATGAAGTTTCCGCCAAGTCAAAAAGGGTTGGTCGGGTTCAAGCGTGCGGGCACTGGTAAAGAGCTGCACGTTACTACGACCTCTTCGGATGGTACGTGGAGACACACTGTCAGCAAGGCATATGAGTTTCTCTCCAAGGGTTGGAGAGTTGAGTTCCATGTTCGGCCGATATCAAAGAACAAAGGAAACACCATAGATTGGGCACTTCGGAATGCTCTGCACATGAGACCAGAGGTCATTAACGCTGCGATGCCTGAAGGAACCCAGATGCTAATGCCGCCTGTTCAGGATGGCATTGAATTGCTATGGGTTCTGGAGCACGAAAAGAATAGGCTAAAGCAAGGATGGCCTCATAGAAAGCCAATCCAATCGAAAATGCCCATAGGTACTGGTATCGCAAAAGCTGCACGGGCAGGAAAGCAAATCGTTCAACCAAAGGATCGGCGAAGTCTCTGTCACAAGTCCTCGGATACCCATATATGGGAAGCACACAGCAACCCGCAAGCAGAAGACGACGTGGACAGGGAAAATCCCGAAAATCCCATCTCTAAGAGGTCCCGTGAAAGTGCCCCTAAAAAGAAAATCAGTCTTCCTGGTCCTGAAATTTCTGATGAAATTTCCTCCACTCAGGTGCATCGTCTTCCAGCTGGAGGCGATATGAAAGCGAGTGCAAACACATACACTTATTCTAGGGGTGTAAGTAAGACCACCGCTACAATGGCACAGGACTAGGTTCTAGTCACTACCGACGTGGATATCGAGGGATCTAGTGTTTCCGATTCTAAGCGCTCTTCCAAGACAGCGCCTGACCTACAACATAAGAGTGCATCCGATATGGAACACTCCATTCAGTCCGTCCAAGAAGAGGAACCTCTTGAAAACTTTATCCGCCACACTTGGAAAAGGAATGAGGCTGGCGAGCCACAAGACGCATTCTCGAGAAGAAAGTTGGACATTGATTGGAAGACAGCAAAAATTCATCCCAATGGCGTAAACATGACGACGATGCGATTTCCTTATACCCAGCAAGAGCCAAGCACAAGCAATCAGGTCGAGAGACCTCAGGCTGGTACCAAAACAAGCCGGAACGCGATAACATTGTGGTACGCTAATCGCTAAAGGTGATAATTGATTTTCTCTGACTTACAATCAACATCACCCAACTACACCTTTCAGATCAAGTTATGGTGTGACGATACTTTCACATATCAAAGATCTCCATCCGCTCTAGCCAGGGCTTGGACTTGAATCTCATACCATAGGCCAGCCTTTTATGGGGATCAGTCCCATGAGAGTCCAAACAATGGACCTTACCGTTGTTGGCTATATACTCAAGTAGCCTTCCCAAACTCGCATTATCTCCTACAAGAGTGAGTACTACAGCTTCTCGCACATTCCATGTCTCACATTAAAGTCCGTCCCCTCAGACCTTCAACCTGATATCCCCTTTCAATGACTATCATGAGTGTCAACATAGTATGCTCCATGTTCATATGATCTGCAAACCAATACCTTCAGGCTGAGACGTGAGATGTCCAATAAGGAAGAACAGGGGGCTTGAACGAATATTCTGCAGGAACATCCTTGGCTTTGTCGGTACGGCCTGCTTCTCCAGCTACTCGCCCCGCAATGGAAATAGTGCCATCCAGAAGCAACGTCCCCATCCACGATACGACTCTTGCATATTGAGCGAAAGGGCAGCCACATATGATTTCCAGGGGTTTCTGGATATCAATCTTCCAAACCGGACAGCAAGAGCTTCGAGGAGGAAAAAGTCCTCTGGAAATCACTAGGTTAATTACGCCAATGAGAAAGGCAGGAAAATTAAAGAGGTCGCGATGAGCGAATGAAGGAGTTGTAGAGGGGAGATATCGAAACCTGCACCCTCCTTGGTTGAATCCAGGTTTTGAATATTTGATGGACAAGTCTCGGGGTCAGCACGAACTAGCATAGACCAACATACAAGACATATAAAGCCCTAAAGCCTCACCCACTCCAGCAGATAACGACTACATTCTCTCTATCATTCCTGCATCTCTCCCTCTCAAAGCATTACCAACCGCCCTTCCACCACCTCCACCTCTCAACCACCTCGTTTCCTCCCCTAGATAAACTGCGATCATTATCCCCCTCCTACTCAGACCATCACATAATATCACCCGTCCCCAACGCCCCATTTCCCCCACCCATGAAAGCTCCACACCACACAACCGTGCCAAAACACTAAAGCAACATGAGTAAAAAAGTTCCGTTCGTTTCAGAGTACGGGGCCCCACTTCCCCCAAAACGGCCACAGTGCCCCCACCCCACCTTTCCCATAGCGCCATCACACCTGCTTACACCTTCGCCTTCGCCTTCGCCTTCGCCGTCGCCGCCCCCCTGGCCTGGCGAACCTTCATCATCAGATGATCCCATGGAAAATTCCCGCTTATTTTCGAGAAAAAGCATTGCAACGGATCCGCTAAGCCGTCGTTATCAGCACGCGAAGAGCAGGGTCGCCGAGGGCGCGGTGGAGGAACTGTGTGTGGGTGGATGGAATGGCGTGTTGGCGAGGTGGAGGAGGAGGAGATGAAGGATGTGCGTGTGTGGTTTTTGGGATGGGATCTCACGATGAGGTGAAGAGGGTTGGGTTGGGGGGGGGGGGGAGAAGAATAGGAAGAGGGAGAAGAGAGAAGAGGCAAAAAAGGGAAACCATAGAAGAAGCTCCAGAAGCGAAAGAAGCTACGTAAGAGCACCCAAATCACATAACAGTCTACACCGAATCACGCCCCTGAAAGAACCCTAGTTACGACACGTTTCAAGCGTGGAAACATTGGAACCATTCAACGGGCTTCACAGACCCTATCATTTTCATGTTTGCAGAAACGATAAAAAAAGACCGAGGGAATTCTGGCATTGAAAGGATTGAGTATTGGTGTAGAGATCTGGAAGGTTGGAAACGCGGGTATGCTGTTCCGATTTAATCCATAAAGGGGGTGGGTACTTTGGACCGTCTGAGTAGTTTCACGGCCACTTTATCGACATGTCGAGGCATCAGGGCATCGAACGTGGAAATTGGACAAGATCCGAAAGATGAATGTATTCTCGAGTGTGCCTTGCCAAGTAATTATCTTTGAAACAGCCGTAGGAAGGTCTAAATAACAGTGTATGAGTATCAACTTAAACTCCCTACCCAAATGCAAGACTAGAACGCCACCGCCATCGATATACATGGCATGATGCTGTGATTCTCTTGCAAACACAAATCCTGAAGTCGGAATAAAGCACCGCATCGGCCTTCAATCCTTCCATCGTTGCAAATACCTTTGCATGTCGTTCGAGGGTTGTGGTGCTGGAGCAGCCTAGAATCACGAGTCAGCCCAAAGCCCACTTGATGAAGAGGAAACTAGTCTCATACAGTATTCGCCCGACTCGACACACTGGCCGTCTGACTCATGGTCATGGTCGTGACCTGACTCGGCGTGGGTAAAAATGTCTGCGCCAATGAGACCGAGCTCGTCGGGTACTGTGGTGTCGGGTTCGCCGCCGTGATCTTCGTCCCTGGTCTACCTTGCATTGGTGCATACTTGATCGACCCGGTCTGCATCGTATATGGCACCGTGTAAGCTCCGGCGGGGCCCGCAGCACCGCCGGCATTTGCGCCCTGTTGGGCCTGAACTGGTTTCTCTGTCGGAGGACCGCTGGTGTCCGTGACGCTTTTGATTCCTTTTTGGACGTTTGGGGGAAAGGTGCCCGTCATGCCGCTTAGGGAAAAGCGTTTGGAATAGTTTGTGACTGTACCACTAGGGCCCGTTGATATGATTTTAAGGAAGCTGTAGGGTTGATGGCCATTAGTGGGTGGTCGAAACAGCTATGGAACTGGGCCTCCACATACTAAGCATTGGTGTCGCTACCTCCGATGCCCGCTTGTATAGTGCTCGACACCGCTTTGCCAGTACTGACGTCTCCTTGATCCTTGATGGAAGCTAATTGAATCTAGAGGTTCATGGATCTCGTCAGCAGAGTGTTTGAGAACACTGTCAACTCCAATCCTACACGATCATGGAGGTGCACTGACAAAGCTGGCAGCATCATTCCCTCCAGCACATAAAAACAGCGTGTAGGTCTTTAGGTCGGACAACGGCGGCTGTGAGCCGGAATCTTTCCATTCTACTGAGATGGACGATCCACCTTTTATTGTGGTACCGGCAGCTGGCGAGGTGAACTGAACATCTGCTAATGCGAAAGGGGCAAAGCTTGCGAAGAGAGCGAGTAGTCGGATGAGCATGGTTGTAGCGTCAGTACAATGTGGAGAAGTGAGAAACCGGCCACGCCGAAAGGAACGGAAGTCTTTCTCAAGGTTTGGTCAGCCGAAGATTGTCAAGTTGATGTCGTCGGCAATGATGGATAAATAGTACATACGGAGCTACAATCTAAAGGTTGGTGACTGGCGGGAGGCGTTTACGCTAGGCTTATTGGGCTAGCTTGGTTTTCTATTTACAGAAGGATCTTTATCTAGGTAAGTCCTCTATCAAAACCCAACTCAATAGGGAGAGAAGTCTTGTCTAGTCTACTGGTCGAAGTTCATAGATTGCGGATGAATAACCATGACATTCGAAGTATAAGGAGGTATAGTTTATTCAAGCCTAATTTTGTTCAACGACTCTTCGCAACTCCACGCTAATTTCCAAAATCAAGAAATGCCAGAATACTTCGTACAAAGTCCAGCACATAGTACTACACGGCGTCTTTTCTTAATGAATTCATGGTGCTCACAGCCGAGCTTAAGCAGGTTTCACGAAGCGACCGGTGCTTTTCTTTCCACGTTTCTCACGGGAAGATCCCCACTTATTGAAGTCTTGCTCTTGTCTCTCAACGGAGGCAATTTCGGCTGAAATCCGACCGGAAGCTCGACAAGACTGCTGCCTTGCCTGATTGTCATGGCGTGCTTCAACAGCATCTCCTTGTCGACTTTCAGCTCAAAGTTGGTCACAAAGCAAAAGCTAACCTCAAGCCTTCCAAGTTCTGATTCAGTCACACCTCCCACTTTCGCGAAGCGTCGATGGGGATAGCTAAGATCCTCTAGAGCTTTCATTGCTACCCGAAGGCCGGCCAACAATAAGCGGTGGACGTTCCGCGCCGTGACGGGAATAATCTTCTCTACAACGGCAAGCCTGTGGATATAGAAACTGGTAGCCAGATACACAGCTGTTGACATTGGGCAATAGCGATGAAGACGCAGCAGGTATTCTTCGAGGGCAATAGGAGGTGGCTTCTTTGAGTAGAATTTCCTTGCAATTGCACCGTGCTGAATGTTGAGTGGCTCCATGTTCGACCCAATGATGTGCAATGGTTCTCCCGGGCCAGATTCAGGACTGCCAATAGGTGTTTTGGCCTTTGCTGGAACAGCATCCACGTCTTCCGAACCCTCTAACTTCCGAGGCGTGCGTGTCCGTGATCTACTACCGTCTTTTGCGTGCCGTGCTACACTTTCCTTCTCTGCTTGCATAACTCTCAAATTCGGCGTGTTAGGATGGCTGATGGGCGGTGTTGGCGGGATGTCGCCAGTAATTCCCACTAAAGTCTCCATGGTACCGCACAGCAGCTTCAAAGCGGCTACAGGTGTCAAGGTAAATATGTCAATGTTGTGACTTTCTGGAATGGCGCCAAGATCTTCAGGAGGTGAACGTATGCTTGGATTGATGCCAGGATCTCCCGAAGGCTCTGGGGGCGGTGGAAGTTCGGGCATAGAAGCACCTGTTGATTCGCCCAACCGAGACTGAGGGTGTTCGCCATCTTGGATATGCTCCGGAGAATGCATTTTTGATCAGGCTTGATTTCTCCTCACTGATTGTAGGCGTGGGGCAAGCTACCACTCCTCATCGTCTCCAAGGCCCTGTCTGGTGGTAGATACGCCAGCACAGAGAATGGAATCGAAATCTATGACGCAGAGTGCGCATTGTGACATGCCAGGCTGAGGATCCAGTTGCAGGTTGACTGGAGGATGAGTTGATACGGCCAACTCACTCTAGACCTGGCGGTCGTTGATATTAAACACGAGTGAAGCGGTTGGCAACAAGGCCCTAGGGCCTAGAGAAGGCTTCTCTGTAAGGTAAGGTAGTTTAGTCTGTAGTGGCGGCAAATACTGGTCAGTGCTATGATACTTTTTCTTGCAGGTCAAGCGACCATCGGAATTGATACCTGCGGGGGTTCCATTGTTTGTAGAGACGATATCTAATTGGAGCGCGGGCACAGCGGGGTAAATGGAACCAAGTCCACAAGGCGAGACTTCCATTCCGTCAACGACGAACTGAATGTCTTCAGTGATTGCATGCCAAGTCACCTGGCAGAACATCACCAGAGAATCACCAGAGAATCACTGTCTACAAGAAAGTCTGAATGCAGAAGTGGAGTTGATAGGCCATCGAAGCTGCTGGCACAATCAGGCACAACGACGAGGCGTTGTTGACGGTCGATTGGTTCACGCGGGTGTCCGGATTGGTAGTTCGCCTCGCCGAAGCATCTTAATCATACTGATATCTTAGAGATGGGCAGTGGGAAACGATGGTATCTATATGCTTAGTCTTATCCTCGTTTTTTCACTACGCAATGCCTTCTTCTAGCAATGTTGGCAATCTATCTTTACCTCAATCGTCCTTAGACTTCAAGACGTTGGTGGATCTTACAGTACTTACATACTTTTCTGGCCTTGGAACACTTTCATTTTCCGACTCTCTTGATATTACTCAATACTCTCTCCGTTGCTCATTCTCTCGCCTAAGTTATCGGGTTGTGTGGCCATACAAACGGGGGATGCCCTTGATGATACGAGGCAAAACCCCTTCGAGACGGCAATATGCTTACCTAGCGCAAGTGATATCGTGTAACCCCACCTTTTGGTTGGCTGCACCGCGGTCGGATTATGGATGAAACTTGCGAGAACGCTCAAAGCAGCTTCAGAAAGCAGCTTCAAGTACCCGCCTCTTGCCAAGGCAGGGTGTGTAATAGCAGCTATAAGTTATTTCTAGTTCTCGGTCTCGGTCCAGAGCTATTTATTACGTAGATTGGTTACGAGAGGCCGATCGCCAGGAATCCAGTTCCACTTTCCTTGTTCGTACCATTCAGATTATGTCGTCTTCTGCTTACGAAGGTTTAGAAGTCGTCCCTCATGAAGGTCTGCAGACGTCGCAAGAGGGCCTGGAGGTCGTGGACCAAGGGCCACCTGAGGTAGTTGCTTCCTTGGATGGGTTCACAAAGTCTGCCTCTATCGAACCTGCGGTACAAAACCCGCGAACGTTATGCGGCGTGCGAAAAACGACGTTTTGGTTTTTGATTGCGGTGATATCAATCTGTGTCATCGCGGGGGCTGTAAGTGGTGGAGTAGAAGTGTCGCAAAAATCCACTGAACGGTAAGTATGGAGGCGTGAGATACTAGACATGAGGGCAAAAGGTTCTGATACTTTGTTATCTAGCTCAAGAGCTCCTTCCACTGCTCTGCCGGTGTTTCAATCACAGTCTACCATCTTTTCCACCCCACCCTCCACATCAACATCCACATCATCACCCTTCTCATCATCACCCTCCTCATCATCGAACAGTACCTCATCAGCTTCCTCATCGTCTTCATCATCAGCTCCATCCTCAAATCCGTCGTCTGCTACCTCTGTTCCCTCATCTGGCATAGTTGCTTTGGACTGTCCCGTCATAAATGGCACTCGAGATTCCGTACCATCATTGCAGGGCAACTCCAGTTTCCTTATCTTCTGCGACTATGACATCCAAACTCCTGTGCCCGACCTCAAAACATTCAAGGCTTCGACTTTGAGTGATTGCCTTCGAGCATGCACAGGATACTCCAGTGCAGCGAGCGAAATATGTCGAGGTGTCACATTCCACACCAATCTCACCTTTTCAACAGCCAATCAAGGAAGCAATTGTTTCTTGAGAGGGGGCGCCGTTACAACCTACCTTGTGCTGATGAACGGCCTGCCGGACACAATGGCAAGTGCAGCTTTATCCACCGGATGAGAAGCAGTCCTGGTATGACCGCTATGTCGTCTACTGGCGGGCCCGGAGCTTTATGAAATTCAAGTTGACTATGGAATGAAGTCGTACAGAACGCTTCCAAAAATCAAGGTAAGAAACGGCGAGACGAGTAAATGAAGGCTAGGTAATCCTGTTCTCTCATGAACAGGACAAAAGGGCGGTTAGGGGCCGTGAACGGGACTAAAGCATTCAAGTATCTAGTATAGCTCTTTCCACCGTATCATTTTCTCGGAGTTTGAGACTTTCCTATGTTCAGTGATTGCAGCTTCGGTGGTTCTACATCAGTGCACAGCCATCAACGACTGGAGTTGTGACTCCTTCGTCTTACTACCACATAGCAGTGTCTTAAGTGCCTAATTAGCAAACGCCGCTCAAATTTCGAACTGCCATCCAGCATCCCCAATGCCACTATCTCCTAGTCAAGCACAGCCAAGCACAACTCTCATCCGGACTCCTTCAGAGCTCAGCATCAAATCGCCCACTGACGGATACCGAGGAAAGCGGGTATCACCGGTCCAGAGACGGGCATTTGTACATTTATAGTCGCAAAGGATCTTTTGATAATGATCTCTGTGCCGCGCCAGAACAACTGCACTAAGCTTCGAGTCTTTCCAATAGCCCATCTCCCAAGAGCAGCCCCTCATGCTAACGATCTAGTCTTTATATCTAGTCATTTGGACCTCTTAAGGTAACCGACAAGACGCCCCTTAGGCGCCTTTATCTAGCTGGAGGGGGATCCGACCTCTTTTGCAATGTCATCTGCAAGGAGGCCTTGATAAACAATCCCCCTCGAGCGTTATGTATGGGCCCGAAAGCGGACATGACGGGAGCTGCACCAGGGGGGGTGGCAGAAAGTCTGTGAACTTGTTCAACAACCGGTAGCTGTTAGACTAAGTGGCGGATTGAGTATGGGCAGGCAAGATTATCCAGTTTTACATGTTTCTTTTCTCTAATCTCAAATGCGCACAAGCTTTGCAAGTAAACGCGAATCAACGAATATACTGATTGAACAGAGTAGTAGTAAGTCTGTTTATTCACTTTTACACCTATACAAAAACCAGTCATTGTCTCCTAACTTTCTACACCCGCACCCAACTAACCATACTTTGACACCCGCCATAGAACAACTCATTCCATTGTCTCGGTTTTAAACGACAAATGTTTCTCATTCCTGGGCACACGTCCTTGGCCGCCTGCCTCCAAATCGCCAAACCGTACTGCCAGTAATCATGCCACGCTATCACCTACTGTAATCCTCTCATGAACGCTCCAACAAACCTCTTTCCAGCATGACGACCATGGAGGAGCAATTCACGACTGATTCGGCATTCGTCTATTGACCGATCCCCTTCAGTAGCCTAGTTTGTCACTTTCGCCCTGTCGAAGCCGAGTGCAACCCTAATGCGATCCTCTTGGAATTTAAGCGGTGAACCGCTGTCGGGTCATGTTACTGATTAGCGGTGTTAGCTTGACCAGGAATAACTATCTTCATGGCCGCGAAATATATGTTGAAATCATCTTTAGTGCCGTGTTGGAACGGCTATACTAAACTTCGAAGTCCGTCTCTTGGTCTCAAGCAGTCAGCACCTGGTACTGGTCTGATATTCATGTCTGCTCTATTGGTCTATCCGGCAACAAGACACCTTGGGCGCCGATATAGGCCTCTTGGCAGCAATATGGAACCTTTCTTGCTATGCTACATAAATATGGGGTCTATAATAAGGTAGGCAACTACGGCTTTTATGTCAAGTATAGGCTTGAAAGCAGTGGCGACGGAAGCCGCGGCATCCCAGGCGGCAGAACCAACTGACGATACTTCAGCATTCCCGCCTGATCTACTTGGACCATTCAACCTATAAGCTCGGCTTCAAACCTCAATGTTTCCCATCCCTGGACACACAACCTTTGCGGCCTGCCTCCACTCGCCAAATTGTACTGCCAGCAGAGGATTTGCATCAGGTTTAGTTTCGATCACCCTGTCCACGGGCCAAGTCCAGGGCTTTCCCAGGGCCGTAAAGTGAAGCACCTTCACCTCGCCGTAAGCGTCTTTTAGTGCACGTCTCAAGCGCAAGCCCCGTTCTCGTACTTCTTGTTGCTGCAAATGCACTGTTTTCATTTCGGCTTTCCTTTGCTCGGCTTCTTCCCATTCCGCTATATTCATGCTCGTCAAATCGCTGCTGGCCTGAGATCCCGGCGGTGAAAACGGTGAAGGCTGCCAATCTGGGTCCCTCGATGGTGCTATCCCTTGCCACCAGGAGGGTATTTCGTTTGTCTCCCAGTGACTGTTGAGTGTAAGATAATCCCCCGGCAGGAGCAGTGCGGTATTCTTGAACATGGCATTCACAATGTCCGTATCAAAGGTACCGATGGCGGGTGCTTGCAGCTCGCTCTTCATGCGCTCCCATCTACAAGATCTCCGAGTTAGCATGCTCTTCTAGGATCAATTCATAAATTATTAAACGTGTGTGCAGAGCATACACTCCAGCAGCATGTCTCAAAACGCGCAGTTGGGTTTGAATATGAAAGATTGAATCCGAGAACATGCTTACAGTCTGTCACTGAGGCTGATCAGGAGAAACGCGGAGCTGAATTCATCATCTAGCCAATATGCACGCGGAGCGGCAAGGTCAACTTCTGGAAGGTCGAACACATGGTCGAGACTTTGGAGGATCAGTTCGTCAGCATCGAGAACGAGTATTCTCTTCAGCGAAGGAATGTAATGATGTAGGCGGAAAGTGACGAGTTTTAAGAGTACACCTTGATAGTAGGGCACATCTTGAGTTGGGTTTTGGGGCGGCTCAAATGGTATCACTGTGGCATTGTGAGCAGTGAAGGCTGAGAGGTATGAGGTGTCGAGATTGGGTTTTACAAGCACGATAATTCGGTGCTTGGCGTTGAAACGATTTTGCAGGCGGTCGATGTTGACAAGGACCGAACAAGCGTATTGAGGCGTGGTGGCGTAAAAGACGTAGGCGAAAGGCGTCGCGAGGGTTTCAGAAACTGGGACAGGCGGATGTTCCAAGGTATACGCCAACCCTACGATGGGTTCTAGTGGATGGTTTGGAACGGTGGACGCTGGGCGAACGTTGCCATGAAGGTAAAAGCTCACAAACCAGAGTACAAGAATGGCCAGGCCCATAGAAAAGGCCAAACCCCTGGAATTCCGCAACGCATCTGCTTTACTCATTGTTATTGCAGGATTGGAAAACACTGGATAACGCTGCACAACGCTTCCAGCAAGGGATGTTTGTTGTTGAATCCGCAATGGCGATAGTCCTAAAGGCAAAGTAATATTTTATCTTTCGATTCTATTCTCAATCATAGGGGCTCTGCATATTCTGCGAAGCTGTATATCGTAAGATGGACAACAAAGCTGGGGAAGAATGGTTATAAGCAAGAGAGACAGCAGGAATAAAGAGATCCAAACCCACATTCCCCCTTCGATGAAGAATACATGAGGAAGAAAATCACTGTTCCCATTACCGGTCGGCGTTCTGCATTCATAGCCACTTCACCTTCTCGTTTCAAAAACTTTCAGGACTTTCAGGCCTGTCAAAGCTCCATCAGATGATGCAGCATGTTGGAGGGCTTGAATGAACATGTGCTTTGGCTTTGAGCTATGGCTTCTTGATTCCCAAACGACCTCTAGAATCGTCACTGGTTCCATAGGAGATGGCCATCTGATATGAAATTGAATTAAATTATTCTCAGGGAAAATCAGTGAGACGGAGTCTTGAGGGCGAGAGCCTGGTGGTATAGATTGCTGCAGGACTGAGTGTACATGTGAATGTTCTCATGCAGCGTCATACTATTCATATGTTGAAGTTTCGATAACTCAGTTGTGAATCTACATATGTCTGACACAGATCTCGAAGTAGAACAGGAAGATATTTCGACATCTTAGAAAGTACTGCGGACTCGGAAATATCGTATGAAAAGCCTCGGGTCTTGAGTCCTACGACTAAGGCTCGGCTACATTCGGCTGAGAGATAAGATAACAATGGAGGCGGGACCTTGACACGCTTGATACCTTTCAGAGTACTTTCGTACATACCTTACCTTACAATCACTCTTTTCTACTTTCGTACCACGGGATGTGAACCAGATTCTCGTTGATATATTGCCCTGTGTTACCATTATCAGAAAACCAAAATTGCTCTCTGATATTTCTGGCTCTACTCCCACCACAATGTCGACCGTGACAAAGCCGAAGATCCCACCTGTGGTGATGGATTCAATTACTCAACAAATTGGAAACACTCCAATGGTCAAGCTGAACAAGATACCCCAGAGCCTCGGCATAGAAGCTACAGTGTATGCTAAGCTTGAATTTTTCAATGCTGGAGGAAGTGTCAAAGACCGGATTGCGCTGCGGATGATAGAGGAGGCGGAGCGCTCAGGAAGAATAAAGCCTGGAGATACGCTGATAGAGCCTACGAGTGGAAACACGTGAGAGTTCAGCATTCGGTGGGGTGTATCGTCTAGCCTTGCTAACGAAGCATATAGTGGCATTGGTCTAGCATTAGTAGCAGCCGTCAGAGGTAAGCTGGCCTACTTCTACGTTGCGTAGAGCAGAAAGGCGACGGATTAACATACAAAGGCTACAAGACCATAATCACACTCCCTGAAAAGATGTCACCTGAGAAAGTTGCTGTCCTTCGTTCCTTGAATGCCACAATCATAAGAACACCTACGCAAGCTGCTTTTGACTCGCCAGAGTCGCACATAGGCGTCGCCAGAAGGTTACAGAAAGAAATTCCAAATGCACATATATTAGATCAATACGGGAATCCAGACAATCCACTGGCGCACGAGTACGGGACAGCTGAAGAAGTATGGACACAAACGGAGGGGAAGATAACAGCTATTGTTGCAGGAGCTGGCACAGGCGGGACAATTACAGGATTAGCCAGAGGTTTACGGAAACATAACCCGGATGTCAAGGTTATCGCTGCTGATCCCTACGGTTCGATACTGGCATTACCGCATTCTTTAAATCAGACGCACGCAAATGAATCCTACAAAGTCGAAGGCATTGGGTACGACTTTATACCGGATGTGCTAGACCAGAAAACCGTTGATCACTGGTACAAAACCGACGACCGAGAGTCTTTCGCCTATGCTCGGAGGCTAATAGCAGAAGAGGGTCTCCTTGTTGGAGGCAGTAGCGGCAGTGCAATGGCAGCCATGGTCAAGGGGGTCAAGGACCTAGGACTCGGCAAAGGTGACGTCGTAGTTGTCATCCTACCTGACAGCATAAGAAGCTACTTGAGCAAGGTAGGTCATCCTGCCGAATCGCCCTCTTATACACAGAAAAATTCTCAATGCTAAATCATCCCAATAGTTTGTCGACGACGACTGGCTCGCCGCCAACGATCTCCTGCCCCCCACCCCACCACCGACTACCCCTTCGTCTCCCGTCCACAAACCCACCAAATATCCCTTCCAAGACGCCACCATCCGCACCCTTCGTCTCAAACCCGTCACTACCGTCCTCTCCAACTCCTCCTGCGCCGACGCCATCGAGACCATGCGCGACAAAGGCTTCGATCAACTCCCCGTGCTCGCGCCCCAGGGCCGCAGACTAGTCGGTCTAGTCACCCTAGGCAACCTCTTGAGTTGGATTAGCCAGGGGCGCGCAACAGCCCAGAGCCCGATCGAGGACGTCATGTTCAGCTTTTCCAAAATCCAAGAAGTCGTAACAGACCCCCGAAACGTCGGCGATATCGCCAAAGCTCTACCCGCCGACCCAACAAGCAAACACACGGTAACGAACGGTGAGGCAGACTCAGCCGGGCTGCCGCAGAAGCGGAAGTTTGTCGAAATTACAATGGACACGCCGTTGGAGGCGCTGCGACGATTCTTCGAGTGGAATAGCGCGGCGGTTGTGACGGAGAGGGAGGAGGGAGGGGGGATGAAGCCGGTGGCGGTAGTGACGAAGGTGGATTTGTTAGGGTGGTTGGTTAAGCAGGGGAAGGTTGCAGGATGAGGTCGGTAGCAGTCGAGGCGTAAGTCGATCTTTCTGGGGAAAGGGGTTGGGATGATGGTGTGGAAAGAAGGGAGGCTCAAAACTGCATGGATGTGGAGTTAGGAGCGTGGATAAATTGTCGATTTGATGGCATGGATCCGTGGATATCGAAGACCTGTCTCAACACCACGGTCTTTCTTCTAGGATGGAAATCCATGGTCCAAACCCCAATCCCCAACTTGTACATCAGACCAGACACGATACAATTTATTACATACGCCATTTGAAATTTGCCATAGGCTAGATAAAAAAAAAGCCATCAAGCAGTATCTAACATCTGGCTCCTTGCCTAACACCTTGCAATACAGTCCAGGAACACCAGATCAGACCATTTACACCAACCACTAACCCCTAATCCCTCAAGCTCCCTTCCTCACCTGCTCAACCTTCCCCCCTCCCCCTCCATCCTTCAACCCCCTATCCAACCCCCGACTCCTAACCAACACCCCCTCTCTCTCACTCTCCGGATCCCCAAACACCACCTCTCCCCCCGCCACCGCTTTATCCTCCATCTCCTCCAACCCCTCCAGCACCCCTCGCATATAACTCACCACCTCCCCCAGCCTCCTCAAATCCGTCTCCGCCTCCCCCCTAAAAACATTCCTCCACACCGCCGTCGCCAGCACAGCGTCCCCCTTCACCAGCCCCTCGTCGTAGCCAGCCATGAGCCCGCGCCACTGCACGAAGAGGTCTTTGAGGTATTTGTTGCGGATGGAGCGCGCGTGCACGTTGTGCGTGGTTACCATGCGGTCTTCGGCGATGTAGAAGAAGTGGTCGAGGAGGTGTTGGTGCCAGGCGGGGGCGTGGGCAGCGGGGAAGCAGCGGATGCGGACGGTGAGGAGGTACATGTGCAGGAAGGTTACTTGGGCCCAGGTGTTGAAGGTTGGGGTGAGGCCGAGGGCTGGAGGAAGAGGGGGGTTTAGTATCGTTGGGTCTCTTGGGAGCTTTGGACGAGTTCGGGAGGGAGGAAAAGGAAGGGCGGCTTACTGTCGTACCAATACCCCGTCCCAATACCAAGATCCTCACCATCTTTTGTCTTGGGTATCTCCACACCCTTCTCTCGAGCTTGCGGGATAGTGTAGTCGGCCTGGCGTGCGCATTCTTTTACGAGTTTTTCAGAGACACCGTAGGCGATGTAAGTTTCTGTGACCGAAGATGCTCGTTTGCGGACTTCAGTTGCGATGCTCTGGGCTGTACTGGGGGCGTTGTAAATGATCTTTGCAAGGGACGGATTGTCTGATTGCTGTGCTGCGGCGGGTGGATTGGACGGAGCAGCCTTTTGAGCGGCTGGTTGGGCGGCGGAAAGGGGAGGGGAGAGGGAGAGGAATCGTGATTGTATATGTGACCGCTGGGGTGCAGGGGAAGTCTGATCATGGTTAGTATTACTGGAGTTGAGAATAGAAAGGCACAGCGTACATGTCGAGGCTGGCGCAATTGGCGCCTCAATATTCTCAGACATGCAGTACAATGCGTGCTGGAAGCCATATCTAGGGCTTGCCGGAGCTTCTTTCTGTAGAAATTGGATTTGCGATACGGTGTATATGCTAAAATGTTCTGGTGGATGTTTGGAGTGGTCGATGTCATGACTTCAATATTGAGTTTGCATGGTTCGCTCAAATCGACGCGCCCCACAACGCGATCCCCAGAGTCACTGAAACTATCTATCTACATTATACTTGAGAATCCACAGTACCAATCAATATTTCTAGCAGATGTTGGAGCTGGAAACCTTCAACTTGTCTCCAAATGTTCGCGGACCAATCCCTGACCAACGCCTTGAAATGCATAGATTCCCAGTAATCCTTTGATTTGCTAAACTCCAAATTACTCCAGTTTGCTTGCTTGCTATTTGAGTACCAGACGCTCGAGCGACTTCTCCTCAATTGGTAGTAATTCGTTCAGAGCATTCGGGTCTCGGAGCTGTGCTGGCACATCAAGTCCTTTCATTGCGAGCTTCTGAATGTGAAGTCAGTGTGGGTTCCATGAAGGTCCTCCGTAAGAGTTGCCTTACATGTCTAACCGCCTCGTAACTGTCCTCTTTCGCCACGTATTCCCTGATCACCTCGCCAGTCGCGAACTCGATATATATCCTCGTATCTCTTATCCGGAGCAGAACATTGTCGAGGCGCATGAAGAATCGACAGAGCAGCAGTAGACGCGCTGGCATGACCCTGATTTTGCAAGAGTACATTGTGATACCATTATCTGCCATTTCGTCTTCGTACAGCATGACCTCATCGAAGAACAAGATAGGATCAGGACGTCTGAGAAGATCTAGAGGTATAGGCGAAGTGGTGGGTTCGAAGACTGGAGAAGCGGACGTCAAAGTGCCCTTATAGTCGGTACTATACGACCAGTCGAACGGCTTAACGACCTCTGTTATACCTTCATGCTTCTTTTCTCTGTCTTTCCTCAGCGTGAATTCCCATTCCGAGATCTGCAAGCCCCGCGTACCGGGTACTCTGCCACTCTTTGGAGTGCGCCACTTGGAGCATTGAACCTCCAGACTTGTCCACCCTGTCCAGCGCATCAAATGTATTGAAGTTGATCCCCCAGCCGCTTGGAACATGTTCGATCGAAGCCATGTTGTCGCCGAATATCATTTCTGGAGGAGTGATGCCTAGCTTCGCCGTCATCTGCTCAATGGGCTCAGCCTTCAGTATTGGTAGTTTCCTGGTGGTGATTTTGAAGCCATTGTGTGTTAACGAATTTCCAGCATCAGCAATTGACGGATAGCGCGAGTCCGGAATAGCTGTACCGTTCATCTTTGGAATCGATTGTTGTTCTTGCAGGTAGCTCACGCAAACGATTTTGCGGAGTGAAGCTCAAACGCCCCGCCGATGAAGGTCCCCTCCTTTAGCGCCAGCGTAGGGCTGACCCGCTCCGTTGCTTGGGCGATAATCATCATATGTTGACTCTTTCTTGATCCTTGCTGTCGATAGCTTTCAGCACGCATACTAACATCGGCATTACCAGCTGTACCACTTGCACCCAGCGAGTACTGCGTCCAAGAGAACTTGTGTTTCATTCTTTTTTGTTCTCAATCATGGCAATTAGAACCATCGAGTCAAGGCTTGAGTGCCTGTCCGTCAATGACGAGTATGAACAGCCAAATGGAGGCGGCGTTTATCATAAATCGAAGGTAAGTCGCAACAGGCCAGTTCGAGGATGATGTTGATGAACGATCAGGGATCACTGTCCACAGCAATGTCCATATCTGGGCTTGGCTCAAGTACTCAATTGACATCGAGTACGAATCGTCCCAATTTGTTGAAGCTGGCTCTCCAAAACAACAACGACGCAAATGCCAAATCTTCGACTATCACCACCGTTACAGTCGCTTCACAGGCGTCGCAATGGCGCGGATCCAATATGCCACCGCCGGCTCCGTCTCCACCTCGCAAAGGCACCAGCACTTCATCATCTGCGCGAGCCTCAGATGAGAGCACCCTGCAAAGATTATCCAATCCACCAATATATGAGCAACCGCAACCAAAAAAATTCCACTTGGGAATGTTTGAGATTGGGAAACCTCTGGGCAAGGGAAAGTTTGGACGAGTGTACCTAGCGAAAGAGAGGACCTCAGGCTTCGTCTGCGCGCTCAAAGTGCTTCATAAAAGCGAACTACAGCAAGGGAAGGTTGAGAAGCAAGTGCGAAGAGAGATTGAGATCCATAGCAATCTCCGCCACCCTAACATTCTCCGTTTCTACGGCCATTTTCACGATAGTAAAAGGGTGTTCCTAATTCTCGAATATGCAGGCAAGGGGGAGCTGTACAAGCATCTTCGCCGAGAAAGCAAATTCCCAGAATGGAAAGCAGCGCAATACATTGCTCAAATGGCTGCAGCGCTGAAGTACCTCCATAAAAAGCATGTTATGCATAGGGACATCAAGCCGGAGAACATTCTAGTGGGAATCCACGGCGAAATCAAGATTTCCGATTTCGGTTGGAGTGTGCATGCGCCAAACAACCGGAGAAATACAATGTGTGGAACTTTAGACTATCTCCCACCGGAGATGATCAAACCAGGAAGTCAAGAGAACTTCTATAATGAAAAAGTGGACCTCTGGAGTTTGGGCGTCTTAACATATGAATTCTTGGTGGGCGAAGCTCCGTTTGAGGATACCCCAATCATGACGCAACGGAGGATTGCCAGGGGTGAAATGACGGTGCCAAACTTCGTGAGCCCAGAGGCAAAGAACCTCATCCAAAGAGTGAGGCTTCGCTTGTGGCACCTCTCTTCGGGTTACACTGACTGTCGGTAGTTACTTATACTTGATCCCGAGAAACGTATATCGTTAGATGAGGTACAACAACACCCGTGGATCATCAAGCACTGCGTCAAAGGCGAGAGAGCGACACAGAGGAGCTCAGGCACAAAGGAGGCTAAGTAAGCTCTGCTCGCAGAGAAAGGCAGACTTCGCAATGTTATCTGTTTAAGTTTTCATGATCTCCTGCAGCTTGCTGAAGTTGCAGTTTTTGCATACATAGGTGTTAAGGCGTCGTGAGAAGGATTGGATATCGTCGTTGTTGCATAAAGCTAGGAGTGAAGGGGTATCTCCCGGCACCGAACGCCTTAACAATGCTGATGCTAGTCGCATCCCTTCTATTCATTTTCCAAGCCCACCTTTCACCTGTATATCTCATCGAAGGGCCTAGTATCTGCGAAACAGCTCTCCCAGACTTCGTTGACAACCTGTTCCGCATGGGCTTGGTCTTTGCAAGTCGGTCTTCCCATCACCGAGAGCACAGCGCGCCTTCTCACACACTCTTGATGTTGTTGCGTGACTCTCCATTGGCCTCGCGTGAAGAATTCTCTACTCCATCTGCACTCGCCGCTGAGAGACGAAGCCCTAATTTCTGTACAAGCTGCATGCCGAAGGTTATTTTGCCATTCTACCTTGAATCGTAGATGGTCGTAGGCGTGTATCATTTCTACTTTAATTTAGTATTTCCCTGGTGCCCATAAAGGAATTGACTACGAACCATGTGCAATTGTATCCTCCAGATGACCCTTGTTCCGCAGTTGATTCGCACATACTCGGATACCGTAGTTCGGGTCGAAGCCCCCACTTTGGAGGGTATCGCATCGTCGACACCAGATGTTGCCGCTGTGCATATCGCCCCCAAGGTTGCTGATTTTCTCGCGCATGAACCGGACCACAGGGCCTAGAAATGCAGTCAATCAGCTGAACTTGGTACCACGCAATACCGCTTCGGGAAGAAGACATACTGTATTGCAGTAGATAGTCTTTCCGCTTCTCACACTTCTCACAATCACTCTTTTCATAGCGATCATCTCGCGTCTTCTTGTATTGGGCCTCCCCTTCGGGTGTCAAGCGGCCAGTCACGTGGGATACTGCATTCTGCCATCTCGTCCAAAGGTCATCTCCTGGTACCAAGCCTGTATCTTGAGCTTTGGCCTTCTGTGATTCCCCTTCATCGGCCATTGGCGGAGTTACCATGTACAAGGAGCACCAGTTTACACAACTTCAAGGCGCGCCTCGGGCGTTCCGGGCGTCTAGCGAAGTCGAGGGTACGCAAAACGGGGCATCTAAATCTACAACCCCACTTCTACAGATTGTCAATCGAGTTCACTGCGGCGTAGACTCTTCAAGAGCCTTACAGCATTAGGAGTCCAAGTCTATGCGCTTATAAAATGGTCACTGCCCAACGCCGGAGGTGTGAGAAGTAAAATAATAGGAATCGTCAAGTGGTAAGTTACTGCTTTCCCAGAAGCCAGCATGAAGGGCCACCGTCAGCTCACCATCGTTATCAAGCTGGGTACGCTAGGTCTGGAAGTATTCTAAAAGTACATGCTGATTCCTGCGCTGCATATAGGCACCAGCTCTATTGTTCATGAGCAAACGCACGAGCCACTATTGCCGATATTGTCATTGATCGTTGCAACCGCTGTCGAGCTTCGCAAGGATGGACATCGAATCGTCATCGTCTCTTCTGGAGCCATTGGGGTGGGTCTACGAAGGATGGATGTTGAAAAGAGGCCAAAGCATCTGCCAAGAATACAAGTACGGGGTTTTCATTCTGGTCCAATATCAAATATTAATGGAAATCGCAGGCATTGGCAGCTATCGGGCAATGTCGACTCATAAGTCTATGGGACAGCCTTTTTGCCCATCTTCGACAACCCGTGGCTCAGGTGCTACTGACGAGGGGTGATATCGCTGATGTATGTTGGTGGGCAGATGTTCATGCTAGAAACTGTTGTTGTTAACAAGCATGCAGCGCTCTCAATACCTCAATGCTCAGAACACGTTTGTGGAGTTACTGCATATGGGCGTCATCCCCATAGTCAACGAAAACGATACGCTGGCTGTTGCTGTATGTTCACAGATCCTATGATACCCCGACTTTCGTTAAACATAATTAGGAAATTAAATTCGGCGACAATGACACTCTTTCTGCCATCACCGCCGCCATGGTCCAGGCAGACTATCTCTTCCTCATGACCGACGTTGACTGCCTCTATGACAAAAATCCTAGAACCCACCCTAACGCTCGAACCATCGAAGTCGTTGAAGATATAGAATCACTCGCAGTCGACGTTTCAACCGCCGGCTCTAGCCTTGGCACAGGCGGTATGTCCACGAAAATTGTGGCTGCTCGTCTGGCAACCTCTGCCGGCGTGACGACGGTTATTACGCGTGCTTCGAACCCGGGGAACATCGTCAATATCGTAAATTACATCCAATCGTTGAAGCAAGGCCCCTCGGAAGCTACTGCTCTACCCGCCAAGGAGTTTGGGGCTCCATTCCCATCACCGATATCGAACAGCGGTACCCTTGCAGAACCCCCTTTGCATACCCGCTTCCTTCCCAGCCTCGAACCCATCCGTGACCGCTCATTCTGGCTCCTTCATGGTCTCGCCGCCCACGGTACCCTCTTCATAGACGAAGGCGCCTACAGAGCCTTAATCCGCAAAGCCGGTCTCCTCCCAGTCGGTGTCGTGGAAGTCGACGGCAATTTTAGCCAGCAAGAAGCTGTCCGCCTGGTGGTTATTTCCCGCCCCACCGACTCCCTCATCGAAGGCGGAACCCCGATATCTCCCACAAAGGGGGGTTCAAATGAGAAGGCAGCAGTAGCACCAGTGGAAGTCGGGAGAGCATTGGTGAATTTCTCGTCAGCCGAGATTGCCCGCATCAAGGGTCTGCAAAGCACAGCTATTCAGAGTGTGCTGGGCTATGCGGATTCGGATTACGTGGCGCTGCGAGAAAATATCAGCTTGAACAGGAAGGAACCGAGTAGGCCGGCGACACCGAGTGCGGCGAGTGTGAATGCTTAGCTAGGAAATAGGTCTACCGCAATATCAGACCAAACTCTCGTTTTCTGCTATTAGTGACTGCAGGCTCTTTCCAGAGCTACATGTGTTGATGTAAAGGTTATCGATCAAGAGTAATAGACCATCTCAGCAGCAAAGATTGGCATTACTGGGGAGCAACATCTGGGTAAACAGAGCAAGAGACTCAACCCAGCTAATTATCGTCATGCCCAAGTTCATAGTAGATGCCAACCTCCGCCTCCACAACATCTAGGTAAATAGAGCAAGAGACTCAACCCAGCTAATTATCGTCATGCCCAAGTTCATAGTAGATGCAATCTCCGCCTTCAGCAGCTACCCTAAGATTGGTCTTTATCTTTGATAGCAATCACTAGCACCCAGCATCATACCACGTAGTACATCCAACCGTCCGACCCGTCCAGCAAATAATTCGACTCGAGGTATCCTATATCCCCCTTTTCTGAACCAAACCACTACCACCAAACCCCTCGCCCCCAACCCACCTCCTCCGAAATACCCGTCACGAAACCCGCACCCCCCCTTCTCAACCCAAATACCTCACCGCGCATCGACCTGACTACTCCCCTCCCCCGTCACCTCCTCAACATCCAGCTCCCACTCATCCACCTCTCGGAAATGCATCGCCATCCTTTCGAGCTTCTTCTTAGCTTCCAGCCGCTGTTTCACGCCTGCGTCCTTGGCGGGCGCGTTGATGCTCTGGATGAGGGTTTCGGAATCGTCTTCTTCGGTGCGGTTGTCGAGGGGTTCTTTGCGGGTGTAGGTTTTGGACTTGGCGGGTTGCGGTTTGCGGCCTTTGGGTAGGGTGATTCGTCGGTCTTGGGGTTTCTTTCTGGGTCTAGCTGTGGTATGGTAGCTGAGCTCGTCTTCGTCTTCGTCTCGAGCTTCGCGTTCGATTTCGACGTCGCTGCTCGGTATGTCGAATGCGCCGGATGCTGACTTGGGTCTACTCCGGAGACGTCGCCGTGGTAGTAGATTTTGTAGAGTGGCCGTTGATAGGGGTTTGAGAGGTCGAGAGACGGCGGCTGGAGTGGGTGGTGAGGAAGTGGGAGATACAGGGGAGGGGCCGGGAGAAGGTTGTTTCCGGTTGGAAGTGGGTTTAGAAGCGGGTTTCGACCGCGTGGTTCGAGTCTCAGCGTTTTGACGTTGTGGTGGTGAACAGCTGCTTTGTGGGGGCGCTTGGGTATCGTCCCAGATTTTTGGGGGGGCGGTGTAGGTTAAACGAGATGGTGGGAGTCTTGGTTCTGGGCGGTCTGGTTCATTGGAGGGAAGGGTAATTTCAGGCTCGTCGTTTTCGGTAGAGACGCCGTAGAGGTCGTCGTGCGGTAGCTGAGGTGGCGAGGAGTGTCGTTGAAGCGTTAGCTGTGACGCCGGAACTTGAACCTCTGGTGGCGTCAATTTTCGCTTTTTTGAGCTAGATGCTTGTCGTGGTGATGAGGACGATGCTAAGGCGTTTTGGTAAATATGGGATTGTGAAAGCGACTTGAGGAAGGGAGTGGATTCGTCGTCTGGACGGAAATCGTCCAGATCGTCGTCTCCATCATCCATTGAAGGAACGTCCTGGTTTTGCGAGCGTATGAGCTGGAGCAGGCTAGGTTGTCTGGGCCGCTTCTTGAAGGCTGATGCGACAAGAATAGACGGTTCTGCTCGTCGCGGTTCCCAAGCCTTAAGCCCCGTTGCTGGCACCAGGCGCTCGGTTGCTCTCGACATGACAGCGCCCATAGATGTACCTGCGTTTTCTGTAGAGTTTGCGCTTTCGGTTGAGACAGTCTTTTCCGGCATCGAAGACTGTATCTGAACTTCCTCCCCCTTCTCTGCCGCCAACGCTGCTTCGCGTCTCGCCCTCAGGGCCTCAATCGCCCGAGCATGGTCTGTTTCCCTCGCAACCCTCGACAGCGCCGCTCTCTTTCGACCCGTAGGAGGCCTAATGCGCGTCCCTCCAACCAAGACATCCTCAGTAGGAAGAGCCCCACTCATTGTAGCTTCTTGCGCCGGAAGACCTCTGCGATTCAACAAGGGTTTATTCGTTTTGACTAAACCGTCACTGTCGTCGCTGCCATTTGTAACGCGTTCGGAAGATGATGGAGAGGTGATCGGCTGTTTTTGCTTGGCTTTGAATGTTGAAGTGAGCTCCACGGCGCGTGCGGTAGGCATTGGTGGCGCCATCTTAGTGCGCTTCGGACGAGGCATGGCGCAGTCCCAATAAGTCTTTGATAACCCAATGATTGTTCAGCAGTGGACAATTTTGCGGTGGTGGATGTGGAGCTGAAATTGTGACGTTGATGATTGTTGTGAGACGCGTCTGGCGGAAGGTATTCGCGATATCAGTAATGCCTCGCTTGGTACTCCGTACTTGGCAGTGACTTGTCCAGGCCTAGCGCCATATACACATATTTCCCCAACATCCGCATCAACATTTCTTCTTCTTCATCACGGCGCCCATTCCTTATCGTCAATGCTCCAAATGCCTCTATCAGTATATTGATCATTTAGCGGCGCCAACAAGGACTCATGCAGACTTTTTTCGCTAGCGGTACCTTCTCTTTCCCAAGGTGTACGGTTAGATAGATTCTGCAAAAATTCCTGTTTCTCGATCTTATGAGAATTCGCTCGCATTTGACGGTGAAGGAACCTGAAAGAGGACATGAACTAGATTCCTTGCATCTCCCTCCAAGGATCCAAGGAGCGGAATCACACTTATTAAGATCCTGGGGTAAAGGATTCCTGTGGGTCATGTGAGTCGGCATGTGAGGTGGCTCGGAGATTTTTATGTTCAATATCTGTTTTGATGGACATATAGTGATAGAACTTCTTGTCCTACCCATTCCTCGCCATATCCTGCACGTTCCCATTGCTTTACTAGGCTACACCAGCCCTCCGCCGTTGGAATCCGTTGCCAGTCCATTACAATGGTTGTCCTTCGAGCTTGCAGTTAAGTATGCTTGCCGTCTTAGCTAAGCCGAGAACAATGATATTTCAATCAAACCAAAAGCCGACGGTAGCGACCATACCGTAATCGACCTGCTGCGCCTATTTTTGCATCTGCCCACGCAGTTACTGAGGTCCCATCTAACCCCTAGCCCTCTTCCTGCCACTTCTGCCCACGTCTTCCTCCCTTCTCGCTCTCTTCTCTTCTGCATCCAGCACAAAGCTTAGCACATCAAAAGCAAATTCTGGGTACTCCAAACACATCGCGCGGAAAGTGCCTTCGGTCTCGTGCCGCAACACATGGCTGCGCTGCCCCCAGAAACTGGCCACAGGTTTACGGATTGTGAGGTCGGTTCGGGCAGTGTGTGAGTAGACGTAACGTGCATATGCGATTTCGGCGAGCGCAGTGGAGGTGACGAGGTGGATCTTGGAGTGAGAGAGGGTTTTCAGATGCTATTTGAGAGTTAACGAAAATCGTGGACGGTGGACGAGGGAAGACACTTGCAGTCATTCCAAATTTCTCCGCCAGCGTATAGACCTTTGCGTGTTTGAGTAGCTGGTCCCCTGTGTTGTCGGTAACAGGAGCAGAAGGGTCGGGCTCAAGGTTCCCTGAAGCGGTTTTCTTTGGGAAGTATTCGCCCGTGTAGAGGTATTCAAGAAAACAGCCGACGGCTTCGAAATCTTCGTCGGCGAGGTCGATGCGGCCTCCCTAACGACCAGAGCGCGAGTAAGCAGGAATCAGGAAAGGATCTGGAGAACCAGAGCCGTACCTGTTTGTCCGTGAGCGCTTCAGCCAGAAATGGCGACCTTCCCAGGAGAGCTTGGTGGGCTGAGAGCTTGCTTTGGTTCTCAGCAGAGCCAATGACGAGCTCCACGATGGGGGATTTCAGATAGCTGTGATTAGTCTTAGCGAGTTTCGCAAAAAGTGCGCTTTGAAAATCATTGCGAGAGACACACTCGATAAAAGTCACCCTCGAAGCGGGCTTCTCTTCCTCCATTGTCATGCCTTCCTCTTCCATAGCACCCTGTCCACCATCTGCGCCTGTTTCGCCGACCTCGATCACGTCTGCGTTATCTCCTTGCATCTCAACGTCATCCTCGTTTGCGCCAGAATCGCCAATTGAGATGCGAACCTCAGGATCTGCCATTTTGGTTTCAAAGGAGGTGCTTGGCTGGGTGGCTGGGTCTGTGAATCGCCCTCTAGAAAACGAGAACTTGCGCGAAAGACGTGAATGCGACGCAATTGAACGAGTGTGAGAACTTTTGTGAATTTATTCAATACATGGGCATTTGGAGAATAGAAAGAATTAAAGATGAGACGGCGCACGGATGGGATACTGGAAAAAAGATGGCAGGAATATGGGAAGCTGCAGTCAGCCTCTTCGAAGCTTGCCCTGAGCTTCGGTTCCTGGCGCTAGTGGTCAATCCCAAAGTACCCATGCAACTACTCGCCCACCCGCCCAGAGCAATCATCCATTGTTGCGCAGAAGCTGGTAAATATAATGGCACGACGTGGGCGTTTCCGTAAGTCATTCTAAGAGGAGAGGAATCCGATTATACCTAGCTAACTGTTTGGCAGCAAACCCAGCACTTTTGTACGGTGCACGGTGTTCACTCTCAACAGCCCTCAGCTAAGGTCGCTCGCAGTGTTTGTGATATACAAGAGAGGTTTCGACCAGCAATATGGGAATATCCCAAAGTGTACGCTCTTTCCCGAACGTCGCAATCATTGCCTCGTCTCATAACTCACTGAATCCCCTTCAGCATCGCGACCGCCCAGAAAATGATCAAGGCCAGCCACGCCCTCTCCATCCCCATCTACGCCACCACACAATCGCTATCCCGACTCGGTCCCCTCTGCTCCGAGCTCTTCCCTCCCAATCATCCTCCATTCACAATCGATAAAACCGCCTTCAGCATGATGGTTCCCGAACTGCGGTTCGCCCTCAGTTCCTCCTCCCCGCACCCGTATCAAGTCGCCATTGTTGGCATTGAATCGCATATCTGTGTCACGCAGACGGCGCTGGATCTGATAGCGGAAGGACACAAGGTTTATGTGCTGGCGGATGGGGTAAGTAGTTGTCACGAGGGAGAGGTTGGGGTTGCGTTAAGGAGGTTGGCGCAGGAGGGGGCGGTGGTAACGACGAGTGAGGGGTGGTTGTATGAGTGTATGGGGGATGCAGATATACCGGAGTAAGTTTTCTTTTGCGCCCATTTAATGCTTTCCTGGGCGAAGGTGGGAGCGTATGGCTGACGGTGCGAATAGGTTTAAGGCGATTGCTGGATTAGTAAAGGAGACCAAGCAGAATACAAAGGAGGCGCTCCAGACCCTGTGTAAGATGTGAAATTAATAAGTAAGAATCCATATCATAGATATGATGCTATCTGGAAGTAATTCGAATTTCACTATGAAATTCCTGTAACTGTACCGACATGCATAGCACATCAGGCATTGAATTATCGTACACAATTCTGAACTGCATAGCAAGAACTGCAAGAGACGGTGACGCTAAAGGGACTGTTCCACTCAAAGACATCACATGAACTATTCGCTTAATCGCTCGCAGTGGGCGATTGCTTTTGCTGGCCCGAATTTAGCCAGCCAAAGGCAGATGCCCCTCCGATTGGATTCGAAGGCCTTGATCTGTTAGTGAAACTTTGAAAGGAGGGCTTCGTCTCGCTAGAGACGGATCTCCCTTCCAAAGCCGGGCTTTGGTTGTCTTGGTTTTCAATCGGCGTGGCTTGGCTGGTCCGCTTACCAGATTCCCCGTGGCGTGCAGGAGCAGCATCAAAACCCACGGGTGGAGTGGCTGATGCCGAACGAAAAGTAGAAGTATTTAGTCTAGCTGGCTTGAGTACTTTCATTCCCATACCGCGGCCTGCTCGTTGATAGCCAGAAGTTGTGGTGGAACTCGACGATGCCGGTTCTGGCCGGCCAGGAAGTGCAGAGTCTCGTCTCCAAGATCCCCAGATACTTCCGCTGTCTGTTTTCGACGGTGTGTCGGGCGATGTGCCGTTTGTCAAGCTCCCAGCATCCTTCACCTCGGTTTCGGTCTTGCCTAATGGGGGGTTCTCGCTATTCGTTTTGTCACCAGCCGACTTGCGTCCTTCGCCAATCACAGAAGGCGATGAAGTGAGAGGTCTGGAGATTGCAGCCGAAGATTTGTCAATTTTGGCCTCATCCACGAATCCTACTTGCCCGTGAGTCATCAGCTTCAGTCTGCCCTCCTTACCAACTTCGTCGCCAGTCCGGGACTTCCTAGATTGACCTGTCTGATCTGCATCGGGAACAGCCGGAGGACTATCGATAGTCATGTTCGTGGTTAGGAGATTCTTGAAGAGTGACGCCTTTTCTGGACGGACCAACGGCACGGATAATTTGTTACGGTCATCGTCAAAGAGTGTTAGACGATCAAGGGAGAAGTGTATATCAGCATTTCGTGCACGAAGTACATCACTCCCTAAGAAAATCTGTATTGTGTCTGCTATAGCAGGCAGGTCCTGGACTGTAAAATCGATTGTTAGCGTTGGCAGTTGTGGAGCGGGACTGTTAGAGCGAGACGACGACTGCTGTATAGTAGCTTCAGGTAAATAGACCGGGATCTTCAGTATACGTTGACCTTCCTGGTTCGTTGTGATGTGGTCCTCTACACCGAGTCGAGCCGCCAGTTGGAGATCTATCACTGATCTGTAGGAGCCTGTACAGACAGCTGCGTAGAGTAGAGATTCGTTAGAAAAATTATTATCCAGCCAGCAGCGGACGATCGAAGGTACCGGGCCTAATATGAATAAACCTGGAGGAGGACCCAAGGGGACAAAGGGAGCCACGGCAGCTGATAGCGGACGAGATTCGAAGGCGAAACTACTTGCTCGAGCCGATTGATTAGACTGCCCAGCAGAGCTCTGCCTCCCATCTGATTTATGCGAAGACGAACGCTCAGTCATCGGGTGGCTACCGAACGCACTACCGGTCCTTAGCGGTAGAAAGTCTGTAGACGAACGGGAGCCATGACCAAGATGACCATGCAATGCACTTTCATCAAAACGAACGCTGTTGGCTCTCGATGCACCTCTTCTTGGCTCTTCTTCGGAGTCTAAATGCAGACTGCCTAGGAGACTACTAGGCTGGCCTTGGTCGAAATTTTTGAAAGCTTCCGCAGCGGGGTTATAGCCAGGATCTACGGTAGAGACGATCAGCAAACTTCATAATGAGACACAGACATGCTATACCTTGTTGTGGAGTGCCGCTCAAGATGCCAGGGAAAGGCGATTGACTGCCCCATGGGGACTTTGTCCTAGCATCTTCTTCTTGCCGTCTTTCCAAACGCATAAGCCTATCAGCGTGTTCTGCCTGGGTCGCGTACACGTTCTTCATCTCGTTCTGTAGACGCCAGAGGTCGTCTCTGGAAGCAAGACCAAATTGCAGGTCCATGCCCAGCTACTGCAAGAGAAAAGGGTTGGGCGGCCCTCTTAAGGATCGAAAGAAATTGTCTCTGTCATCTACGCAGCAGGCACTCAGCTGCCAGGGGACCTGCAATGAGACTGTCGGAAGCAGATGCTCTCTCTTAATCTCATAGGATATTCCACAGCTCCGCCTCTCCTGATGTCCACCTCCCACCACGTTGCGCCGCCGCCAACAAGCTGGCCGCCACCGTGCAGCGCCCAGATCCAGGAATTTTATGTGGTAGAGCGTGGTTTTACAGCTGGTTTTCCTGTCGAATCCTGAGGTAGATGTGTGAAAACGAAATCAAAGCTTATTCTTAAACCTGCTTAGATCAAACTTGTCTAATGTGGTTGCCGTAAATTGACGCAGTACACTAAAAGTATTCGACGATGATCCTGGCTAATGTCCAAGAGGCGCGGTGGTATAGCTTGTCAGCTATTGTGGATCTGCTGTTGTTACCAATCAGTGAATTGTTCAAGGATGTACGAAGAGTGTGATGGCTAACAAGTCAAGGGAGCTATTCAATGAGGGCAAGGTCTATTCCCTGTGCTTTGGTTGTTTCTGAGCTCAAATGTTCCATATGTAGAGTTCGGTAGAAGTGTTGTACGATTTCATCTCGAAATATGAAACTGCCTCCAGGTGTACAGAATGTACACCGTAGATTTGATGCCGCTTAGGATACGGAGATAACAGAAAACTAGCCCGAAAGAAATCTTACACGAAATTAAGCTTCGACTCCATTATTCTACTCTTCAACATCTGCTCCTCCTCCATTACATCGTTCGCTTCGGCATGGCAGCGTCGATCATTATCAATCTGCGTGCGGAGACAAAGCCATTTGAGGCGCCGTCGTAAGACCTGTTACGTCCCCATTAATAAGAGCCTTAGACATGATATAATAACTCCAACGACCACCAGAAGTTTAATTGAGTATGGTATACTCTTATTGTCGAACGATCGCCTACGAGGATATTTAAAAACGATGATGAATTTGAACACTATCGGTGCAACACTAGTCGAGGAGAGTTCTTGGGTACGCTTCTTCTCCGATTTCTCCGTCGGTCTGTCTGTCTGTAGGTTTATATGCTTCCTACTCTAACCTACGGTGCCGAACGGATTATCTTATACGAGGGTTGAAAGAGCTTGATGAGAATGGTCATAAATCAATTTCCCATACTCATATACAGTTCGACCAGTATCTTCGGAGCATCATCGGTCAAGGCCCGCCTTGTGAGGGAGCGACATCGTTGATGTAACTCCAGCTGCTACGCAATCAGGCTGGGAACAGGTCTTAGGCTGCTTCTCCATTTTCCAGTTTCACACTCTATGAGCACGACTCAAAACAAGAAACGGTACTGACTATGGTATTATAAGAGTCCGGGACCGAAAGCGTCTATGTGTCTAATCTATTTGAGAGAATAAGATCGTTCAATAGCCTCCAACACCTAAAGAAAGATGTTGGCCTAATATCCGCTCTGCAAAGCAACCTGCCAACTTGGCGATTCAAATGATAGGGTATCGCTATCTTGGTCTGGCCACCTCTGCTTAATGATTTCTATGGTAGTTTCAAAGAAAAGCTTGTAGCCATCCGGGTTAAAATGTAGCCCTGGAGTCCTTCTATCAGTCTAATATTTGATCTCAATACTCTAGACTTACCATCACTCAATAAAGTACCAAGTACTTTACTTCTCTCGACGCTTTTACTTCCAGTCAGTGGCTTCCCATGTTTCCACCCAGTCTTCGCCATGAAGATGGACCACAAGTCAACCACTGCTAGGCCAAATTCAGCGCCAACCATACGGCACGCATCTGCATACTTCTTAGTGTGCTCTGCCGTCCGTTGCATCTCAGGGTTGCCGCATTCGAGACCAGCTTTTTCAAGCTGATACTCGTCCACCGGCGGAGGTGTGACAAGAATCAGTCTCGGCTCATGTTCTTTGACAGATGAGTGCGCTAGGAGTGCTTTCAAGTTCTGGATGTATCTGTTGATAGGCACATGCTGGCCAGTTGAAGAGCCTGGCAAGCAAGCATCATTTGCGCCGAAGAATAGCATCTGATGGCATCAACAACGCTCGAGATCTAACTGAGTGGTTGTTCTCATACTAAAAAGCGAACATGTGCCTGTTTTAGAGTCGGCATAAATTCCGGCAACACGTTCAGAGCCAGATCCGTATTATACCCACTAGAGCCGCTCAGTTCCTGATAGGATCCAACTTTCGAGTCCATCGAGTAACATACCTGTAACCTCTGTTGATGACATCAAGACGTCTGATGTAAGCTGGAGGGAGATGCGATTAATTAGACAAAGATTTGTTATGCATTGCGCTCTATTCAACTTCAGAGGTCGAGATTGACAGAGAAAATCATCCAGAGTGAGGAGAGGAGATAAAGCAGCGGATAGGTCCGCGAAAGGAAAAGGAAAAAATTTACCGTTCTGTAAAGCTGGACAAAATGCAAAACCCTTGACTTGATCACACGACTGCTGCAATATGGAATCTCCAAACAGCACGAACTGATCAAGCGGACCTTTCTGCATAAATCAGTATAGCCAGATCTAGTATTCAATCCCTATGCTTGAAAGGTGTTGTCACCGTCATCGTAGAAGAGCCGCTAGAATTGATCTTCGAAGTCTCCAGGTTCTTGCCGGCAATTGTTCGTGTCATGGTTGAGAATTTCCCCAAGTCTTACTTGTGTTACGATATGTGAATCTCTCGGCTAAAATTTCTGTACTACAAATTCTACATCAAGGTGACCCCGAATTCGCAGGGTGAACGGGTGACCGTCGCGCTTAGAAGGGTGTCGTGGGTGTGTAGAAGTCGATTTATTCAATCCAGTCCCCAAGGTTGTTTACGCCATGGATGGTCTACTTAGATGTTTGGTCAACTCGGACGTAGAGAGGACTTTACAACACAAGCTACGAACGGTTGAGGCTCGTCGAAGAGTCGAAATAAGTCCACAAGGAATTCGGAGCTCTGTTGATAAGTAGTGCGCCATAGGATAGCATTCCTGGCGCGCTCTTGCAGCTCATAGCAGTAAGTCGGATAAGAGAACTGTCCATGAGGAAACCTCGATCCATTGGGATAATGCTCTGTCACCGGTGACAAGTGATTAAGGTGCCATCAACATCAAGAAGCATTGCCTGTTGGTCTTTTCGTTGTTTCATCCTGCAAGTGGATTACGCCTACTGTGACGTCATGATGATCGCTCTGTCACCATCTTGTGTCTGTACTTCGCAATGTTGTAATTAATCGCTCCGCTGGAAATATCTGTTGAATCTGGGTCCCAAATTTATCACTGTATATCCCCAGTCTCTATCGAACACGACTCGAAATGGCCGAAAATCAACCTCCCACAAAGGTTTCTGTAGCGCAAACGGATGAGGAGAAGGTAATCAACAGCGGGCGAGCTCTTACAAAACAATCTCCTCTTGATTGCTAACTCGTGCAATGTCAGAAAAACATCGCTGTCATCAAAGAATATATGAGTACTGCGTACTCGCCTACGAACAACAAAGGCCGCTCGTCTGTTGCTCATCTCTGCACTTCGGACAGCATCTTTACAGCCCCCACAACGTTTCCAGACTGCCATTCACCGCTTGATTACGCGGACTCACATGCCAAAGTCATGTCCGCCATCGCCGATTTGCACATAGTTTCCTATGATATTGCATTTGCCAAAGATGGCCATGTACTCTTGAGGTATTCGGCTGAAGGTTCTCATTGCGGAAAGGCACATAATGGAATTGAGGCTTCAGGGAAGAAAGCGAAGTGGAGCGCAGCAGCAATCTTTGAGGTCAGAAATGGGAAGGTGTACAGCTTCACAAAGGAGTGGGATAAGTTGAATATGTGGAAACAATTAGGCTGGATGAACGGTGACGAATACGTGTAGAGACCTAGATGAAAGTCTGACAGCTCACCCCGGGTTATAAGCGGCTCTATGTGCCTTTGTCGATAGCAATGCGGTCGATATGCCTCTGCTTAGTATAGATCGATCAGACCATCGCATGAAAAATGCCTTGAACGATGAAGGTGACTCTCCATTGATCGGTTGAGAACAGGGGACCGAAGCCTATCTATGTAATGACAGCGACAGCGCTTGATCACATATCTTCGTGTTATTCTGAATTGTTTTTTTCGTAGAACACAAATTGTAGAGAGAAAAAGCGGAGTCGGCTCCGATTCCCGCGACCAGCCTCAGGGTTGAAGAGCTACAGATCCGGGTCACAAGACCTGCAACAATAAGCTGGATGTCTACTACTCGTATCAACTGTCGTATATCATACCTAAGCATCATCTGCAATGAGTACCAAGAAAACTGTGCTATCACCAGGGACTGAATCCACCCTCATGACACTCGCTATATTGTGAGACCGGCACTGCCCTCGAGTCCTTCCAGTTATTAATAGGCCCCTGTTCGGTCGCCCACCAAACCCTTTGTTGCACGCCATTGACTGAAACGGTTGAAAGGATTTAAGAATGTTTGAAGATAGAATACTCGGCCTCCCTCTCTATGCTCCATACCTCGTCCTTGACGTATAGCATGTCGCATGGCCCGCCTCGCTGTTTTCGGCATCGTGTCCTTTTCGTAGGATGTGAATTGAGACATCGAGCGCACTTGCTTGAGCCCTCGTGCTTACCTGTTCTGGTGATGCGGTTTGATGTACCACAGACCCTTCTCATTCTAGGTTACTGCGTTGAACTACAAAATATTCTAGATGGCTGACAAGCGTTCTGGCAGTAACTTACGGCTGAACTTTGCAACTGTTCCGGCCCGCCGTGATAGCATGCCGCGCTCCACTTCCTCCCACCACACAACCCTTACCGTAGAAGAGGTAGAGGAAGAGGAAGATGAAGAAAACGACAACGTCTCCTCCCATGCGAGTTTGATCACACCCACATCCCCCGCAGCGACTCGGCGACTTTACTCCGCCAGGACATCCGACCTCGACCTTCGGAGTCGCCTACCGTCTCGGCTGCTTATTGATGAGCATACAAACCTTCTGGGCTATGCAGATGGGGTATCGAAAAGCTACACCGAGCCGAACACGGCGAAGCCTCGCTTTTCCCGGCTACAAAGTCAGGCTGGTAGCGTTCGAGTTAACAAGTCAAGAAACCATAGCCGAGCGAGTTCGTGGGGTGGACGTCTGGCAAGCGCACTGGGATCGGGCGAAGGCGGGTTGTCTGAGTCGAAAGCAACCATATTCCAGGATGAACGTGTTTGGTATGATCAGTTCACTTCAACGGACTGGGTTCACGACAGTATTGCAGATGCCTTCCGCATACGAGATTTGAGGTCACGCAAAGATATTCAAGGGCGCATCTACGCGTGGTTTGACGGGGCGCAAGGTTGGCTTCTTGTGGCTATCATTGGATGCATTACGGCGTGCATTGCTTACTTTGTCAATGTCACGGAGACGTCGATTTTCGATATCAAAGAAGGATATTGTTCGCAAGGCTGGTACTACAGTGTAAGAAGATGTTGCTTTGGCGAAGAGCTCTGTCCAGCCTGGAGAACCTGGGGAGAAGTGATGAGCTTTACTGGGGTCGAGAGAAGATGGGTTGACTTCATAGCTTTCGTTTTCTTTGTGGTGCTGCTCTCAGTTGGATCCTGTTTCTTGACATTGATAACCAAGACGGTGATACCTTCGTCCTTTTCGCTGTCAACCCTGGACGAAAACCTTGGTGCAGAACGCCATAAGTATCCTGGTGAAACAGATGGCATGAGTTACAGGCACGGACTCACTCCAACTCAACCTTCGGATGATGATAATACACCGAAGCCTACAACCATGATATACTATCCGGCTGCAGGAAGTGGTGTGGCAGAAGTAAAAGTCATACTTAGCGGCTTCGTTGTTCACGGCTATCTAGGAGTCAGAACGCTTGTTGTAAAGACTCTTGCCCTCATCCTTAGCGTATCATCAGGCTTAAGTCTCGGCAAAGAGGGTCCATATGTCCATATCGCAACTTGCGTTGGCAACATCGCATGCAGACTGTTCTCTAAATACAATCACAACGACGCGAAACGGCGAGAGGTCCTTAGTGCAAGTGCTGCAAGTGGTGTTGGGGTTGCTTTTGGCGCCCCGATTGGAGGAGTGCTCTTCAGTCTCGAGGAAGTCAGGTAAGTTGCCTGCTGCCGTCGTACAAGGCTCTTACTAAAATATCTTCCAGCTATTACTTTCCTCCAAAAACCCTGTTTAGGACATTTTTCTGCTGCATAGTGAGGTCAGTAACTCATTCAATTAGCATTAATTCTGACAACTTTACAGGTTGCATCGCTGTTTCTCAAATTCCTGAACCCCTATCACACGGGAAAGATTGTCATATTCGAGGTACGATATCTGACAGACTGGAGATCCTTCGAGATGATCGTTTTCATCTTGTTGGGCGTCATGGGTGGTGCTACTGGGGCACTATTCATCAAAGCATCAAGGATCTGGGCGACAACGTTCCGCCGCATCCCTACTATCAAGGAATGGCCAGTCTTTGAGGTTTTTCTTGTGGCTCTGATCACAGGTATTGCCAGTTTCTGGAACCGCTACACTAAGCTCGCTGTCACCGAGCTCTTATTTGAGCTAGCCAGCCCCTGCGGTCAAGGCGATATTTCAGGTCTGTGTCCTCAACACGCGGATGAGATCATGGGCATAGTAGGCTATCTATGCATTGCATTCGTAATCAAGAGTCTCCTCACGACTATCACGTTCGGGATCAAGGTTCCAGCGGGAATCTACGTCCCGTCTATGGTAGTGGGCGGCTTACTTGGAAGAATTGTCGGTCACCTCGTCCAATTCCTCGCTTTCAAATACCCGAACGCTACGATTTTCAGCGGGTGTCCTGTAGACGGTGGTCTAGAAAGCTGCGTAACACCGGGAGTTTATGCATTAGTTGCTGCAGGAGCCACCATGTGTGGCGTTACTCGACTCTCGGTAACACTCGCGGTCATTCTTTTCGAACTCACGGGCAGCCTCGATCATGTACTACCATTCTCCCTGTCAGTATTGGTGGCCAAATGGACTGCGGATGCTTTGGAGCCTCACAGCATATACGATCTACTCACACACATGAACTCGTACCCGCTACTGGATAACAAGCTCAGACCCATATTCACTACCGATCTGGGAGACATTACCTCAACCATACGCTCGCACCGCGTCATCCACATCACCAACTCTCCCCTCGTCTCCGCCTCAAGCCTCCGACGCAAACTCGAGCACCTCCACGACGCTGGCGAAATCGACGGCGGCCTCCCCATCGTCCGCCACGGCGTTCTTGTCGGCCTAATCCCAGCACCAGACCTCGAGTTCGCCCTCGACAAACTCGAAGACGAAGACAAATCCCTGTGCCTGATGGCCACAAACATCACCTGGCATGACACCGTTGAGGATGAGGAGCCCGAACACGACCCGACGGATTTCACGCCGTATATCGATCCAGCGCCTGTGGCGTTGGATATCCATTCACCGATGGATCTGGTATTTCAGTGTTTTGTAAAGCTGGGGTTGAGGTATATTTGCGTGTTGAGGGATGGGCAGTACGCGGGTATGGTGCATAAGAAGACGTTTGTAAAGTATATCAAGGAGTTGGAGGAGCAAGGTATGAGTGAGTAGGGTTGGACTTGGGCAAGCTGCAAGAACAACATAGCGGGGCAGCGGAAAGTCTCTTTCGGTATGCTTGGTGATGCTTGAGTGGCGTTGCTGGAGTCTCTCTGATTTACACTTTGCGGTTTTTTGGTTCGGCATAGCATTTGTTGCTGTATCATATCGGCATGTTACGGCGTCCTAGTGTATGGGTGGGCTTTCTCCGGCATGGGCATATCATTTGGGGCTCCATGAGTATATCTTGCATGGGAGGTTGTTTGGGATCTTGGATTCACACGCCATGTACCTCAGTTATGAGCATATCATCAGTAGCATAGGGAGCACGTGGGATATCCGATGCTGGCATCCACTTCAGACATTCATGAGGGACCAATCTTATGCTGGTTTATTCGCGCCACTCAACTTCTCACTCGCTCAAAATCATCTCTCATTCTCCGCCCTTAATTCCTTGATCAAGCCCCCAACGTCCCTCTCCCGCTCATCCCTCTCCAACGCCCCCTTCACCGCCTTCCCCAACTCCCTCACTTTCTGCACCGCCACATCCACCCCCCTCAGCAGAACCAGTGCCTCCGTCGGCGACCCGCCCTGCTTCGCAATCTGGCACACCTCTCCTTGCGCATTCGCCGTCACCACCATCTCCCCCACGCTAACCTGCTGCTCCGCCAATGTCGCATCCACCACGCCCTCGTCCACGCCCTCAAAATAGTGCAGCGTCACACAGAACGGATGGTGCAGCATCGCCACCGGCACCGGCACTCGTTCCGCCGGCGAATAAACGGTGAGTTCCTCTCCTCGGATACTCGTATCAGGAAGGCGGAAGTGCTGCAGGGCGGCGATGACGGCGACGCAGCAGGCGTCGATGAGGCCGCCGTCGTGGGAGAGGATGTGGCAGGTTGCAAGGAGGGACCAGACGCGGGAGCCGGCGAGGAGGCACAGGGATTCGGTGGAGAGGGCGGACGAGCGGCGGATGGCGACTTCAAGGAGGCGGGAGAGGTGGGTTTCGAGGTCTGTTTGTCTGTTGGTGCGTGTTGGTTTGGGGTTTGGGGTGGGGTAATATGGGGGTTGATTGAGGGTGGCATAATGCTGGTTGGGGGGCTTACCGGCCGACTTCGAAGGCGGGGGAGGCCATGGGGGAGAGCTCGGTGTTTATGGTGAAGATGCCATCGAATTTTCGATCGGGGAAGGGGGCGGTTATGGTAGCGGAGATGCGAGTGAGGACTCTAATTGTTTATCAGTATACCGAAAAAAAGACCTGTGTGTTCAGAAGGCAGTACCTAGTCTTCCCCAATGTCACGTCTACAACGCCATATTCCTCGCCGAATGAGAGCTCCAGATTGCGGAATGCGGCAAGGGGACACCCATCGATGCGAATACCTTCTTGTAGAGCTTGGAGGATGAAAGCCCGCTCATTGAGAGAGGGCTCGACCTCTCGGGGCATGTTAGATGCTCTGTTGGAACCAAATGTTGAACTGTGGTTCTTGAGTATAAGAATCTTGCCCCCCCCCCTTTGAGTGCGGAACAGTCATCTTGGCCGACTAAGGTACGTACTTGTAGCGCAATGATCGACAGCTACAATTTCGGCCCTGGACCCTTAGAAGGTCGTATTGAACATCTCCACCATTTCTTTGAATTCTACTGCAAGCAATTATGACTACCGGTATGTACTTGATTTTACGACAAGAGGCCTCTCACTGATCATCGAACAGCACATAGACCCACTTTCGATCCTGTAAGCCATCGTCGAAGTCCATGGATTCGTACATGGCTGATTATCATAGGCTCGGGGAAAAGACGCCCAGCGTGGTGTGGCATACCATCAACGACTACTACCAGCACACACTCAGCTTAAGACTCGGTATATCAATTGCCTACTACAAAGGCCAGGACGTCCGCTAATAGGGAATAGACAACCGGGCCAAGGCGGAGATGCAGACCCTCAAATTAGAGATCTGAGATCCCAGCTCCTAGAAGCAGAAGCTACACACTTCTCGAAGAAGAACCCGTCTGATAGAGCAACAATCACTGAGGCCAAGCCTGTTGCGCTTAGTAAAAGGCAACTGGAAGCTGGTCCGAGACAGGACGGTGATGCTGAAGAAGACCTACAGACCAAGCGACGACGGGTGTTGGAAGAGACGAGGGATATTGATGCGGATTCGGACGATGCCGAGAATGAGAGTAGTGAGGAGGATAGGTCTGACTCCAAGATTACGCTTTGAGATGGTACACGGAATTAATAATCTCTTGCCAGCGATGACGAGGAAGATGAGACTGCAGAGCTACTCCGGGAGCTTGAAAAGATAAAACGGGAACGAGCAGAGCAGAAAGAGAAAGAGGTCGGCAACCGAGGCATATCACAATAGCTTTGGTCAAATAACTGACAGGGTCACCAATTTCAGGACCGAGAGAAGGCAGAGGTAGAGCAAGATAAGCGAGAACACGACATCGCCCTTGGCAATCCTCTGTTAAACCCTACGAAGGATACTGAGGTCAAGCGGAGGTACGCGAGTAACCCCGTACGAGTCACCAGACCCAGCTAACGTCTCATGTAGGTGGGACGACGATGTGGTTTTTAGGAACCAGGCTAGAGGCACGGAGAACAAGGGGAAAAAAGAGTTTGTAAATGTACTAAGTCGCTTCTTTCTCTCTCTTAGGACCCTACTGACTGGCTCGTTTAGGATCTACTTCGCTCGGATTTCCACAAGCGCTTCATGGTGAGTACTCAGAGGCAATGAAAGGCGTGTGGGATTCCTTCGTGCTGACGGTCTCACAGAGCAAGTACGTTCGTTGATCTTATACTCTAGCCGCTGCAGATCTGGTCCTGACTCCTGCATCATCCATCTCTGGTCCATTGGACCCTTGCATGAACCGGGCTTTCCCAAGTGCGTCTTGAATGTCTTGATGTTGCATTGGCGAGGAAGCCAAACTGTGATACTTTCAAGCGGTCTGGCTACACTAAATTGTATTCAGCTGGTGCAGGTTCCACTTAACCTTGAGGGTGTTCGGTATCACACGTCAATCAGGCTCTGACATTCAAAGGGGCGGGCAAGAAATTCGCGCGGGATCGGGAAGCTTACAGGCCGACGGCAACAAAACGCCATGGATGTGGATGGCAAGGTTTCTGATCAAGTAAAGTAAGGTATCACTGCCCCGCATCAAATGACGCAGCCATAGAGGGGGGAAAAGAGTGAAGCCAGAAACCAGAAACCCACTCACTTAACGTTTATCGTGCCTTCCAACTTTACTTTCATCCAATCAGACTAGGCGTAACTTACTACTTGCCCTCGAGCATAAATTCCTTCCACAACCTCCCCCAATCTTCTTTCAATCTACCTTACATAACCGAAATCAATACACCGAAACAAACGCACTCTCAACAGAAATCCTACCTAGTCCTTCTAACATCATCACAACACAACCTAACACACAAGCAAGCATGTCTAACTACGACGACGACAACACCTCATCAGGCTACGGTGTATGTCCACGTCAAACTGACCCCGCAAGTCCCTGCCCATGCTCACCTCCAACGTTAGGGTAACACCCGCTCTGGTACGGGCGGCCGCACCGGTGGAATGGGTGGTTCTGGTATGGGGGACGACTCTTACGGTGTAGGTCTTTAACTGGCTGCAATCCTTCCTAATCTTGCTGACATCGATTGCAAGAGCAATACTGGCTCCGGCATGGGTGGCCGAACTGGTGGAATGGGTGGCTCCGGTATGGGAGACGATTCGTACGGGGTACGTATTCAAATCCCTATCTTTCGGATCATTGCTAACCTCAAGTCTCAGAGTAACACTGGCTCCGGCATGGGTGGCCGAACTGGTGGAATGAGTGGCTCCGGCATGGGGGATGACTCGTACGGTGTATGTATTCAAGTCCCTGCTAGTTTTTCCAGACTTGCTAATTTCGAGTCACAGAGTAACACTGGCTCCGGCATGGGTGGCCGTACTGGTGGAATGAGTGACTCCGGCATGGGGGATGACTCGTACGGCGTATGTATTCAAGTTCCTGCTAGTTTTTCCACCCTTGCTAATTTCGAGTCACAGAGCAACACTGGCTCCGGCATGGGTGGCCGTACTGGTGGAATGGGTGGCTCCGGCATGGGTGATGACTCCTACGGATCTGGCAAAACCAGCACTGGCATGGGCAGTGACACCTATGGCGTAAGTAAGACCCGTCTTCAGATCTTGTATAATGGTACTGAGCTTGAATGCAGTCATCTGGCCGAACAGGTGGTACGAGCGGAGGCTCTGACACTTATGGCGCAAGTCGATATCGTTGCAATCACTATAGAATCTTTTGCTGACAGTTTTCTAGTCCGGAACCACCAGCGGTGGCATGGGTAGCGACTCATATGGATCCGGCAACACCCGCAGCGGCATGGGCAGCGACAACTATGGATCTGGAACCACCAGCGGTGGCATGGGCAGCGACACCTACGGATCTGGTAATACCAGCAGTGGCATGGGCAGTGACTCCTATGGATCTGGCACTACCGGCAAGACGTCTGGCGAATCTGGAGGTGGTAAGTGAACACGGAGCTCATTGTACCTTCAAAATAACCAGACAGCTAACTGCAACACCAGACTCTACCATGGGTAAGCTCATGGAGAAAGCTGGCGGTATGTTCAAAAACGATAAGATGGAGCAGAAGGGTGCAGAGAAACGTAACCAGGCTGGGGGCGGTTACGACGACAGTAGCAACAACTACTAGATTCGGACGTCCTCGTACTGCGGAAGATTGATGTGATGATGAGAACGGTCTTGCAATGATACCTGCTACAGCCTGCTCTTTGCACGGCCACTGACTTAGATAGTCTTAACAAAACTTTGAGCAACTCCTAGATGTTCCACATGACATGATAGTTTGTCTGGTTGATCCACAACTATTCTATATGTGGTGGTTGATGTAGAAAAGCAGCCTTTTAAGCAGGGTTGAGAAAGAGATTGTTTTGCTGACGATTCCCTTGCGTTGGTCATCACTCATCAACCTTGGTGAAGTTCAGCAAAGGACCTAGGTGTTGAGTGCAGCTGCAAGAATGATGTTTCACTCTTGACCGGCCTGGTGAAGTTTCGAGACACCTCAATCAATGTGTACTCGTACATCCTCTGCCGCTCGTACTTGAGCACTGTAGAGCCGTTCGCTATCTTTTTCGGTTATCATGGACTCCACTCAACCCACCTCTGGCGCTCTGCTAGGTACAAGCTGCTCCTGTCAAACAGGGTATTCTGGACAGAGTTTATGATCTTGTCTAACTACGACTATAGACCGCGCAGGCGCCGATGTCGCCCAGCTGCTCCGCCGCTTTGAAAATATCATTGCTTTAGCGCCTGTGAGAGACTCTTTTCTTGGCTCGATTGTTTCCCCATCTGATGTTCTTTGCTTGTAGAGGGGTCGAGGAAGAATTCGTCTCTTTTCTCATACGCTGCACATTTCCTGCGATTCGGGGATGGAGTCAAGAGGCAGGATCTGGTTTCTGGGAGTAGATGCTCGATTGTCTACGTGCGTTTACTGACATAGGGGGGATGAGTACTAGATTGATAAGCAAGACCGCAATGCGACGGCAGTGGGTGCGTATCAGATGGAGGTTGAGACGGCTGCTTTGGTATGTGTGTGAACGGTCCCTGCGGTTTGTACAGACTATCATTTCCCAAGCAAGACAAATTCTATGGCACTATCCTGCTTTTCTATTTCCATTTGAAAACGCATGCCTAGAGTCCCATGCAGACAAGTACTAAACTCTTTATTCTTGGGTGCAACCGTCGTCACACAATCAAAAAGTCCCCCAACTCCACCAATGCTCTTCCCACTAAACCTCGATTATCTAGGTCCGTGCAGCAGAAGATATCCTCTCCCTCACACGAGTTCTAAAAGAGTCATGGCTTTTCGGAAAATTGCAGACCGTAGGAGCGAGCGAGGCGGAGAAAAGGGCTGATCAGTATGCAGTGGAGGTTGCGGCGGCGTTGAGGAGGTTGGGGGGAGGGGATGGCGCGAATGGAGACAAGAAAGACTAAGGTAGACGAGGAAGAATTGATGGGATTTCAAGGGGTTTTCGTAATTAGGGAGAAGGCGTACGGTGGTGCAATTTTGGCTTGTTGTAACCTGGGCGAGACATTGCTCTAGGACATAGGTATACATCGTTCTCTCCTGAGTCCTGACCCTTTCATCATCTTTCCAACCCTAGTGCCAAATGTGCACATAACCGAAAATTGCTCCCCTCGTTTTCAACCCTTCCCCACACCACACCGCCTCAACCAATGGACCCTTCCCCTCCCCCTCCCCCCACTACCACGACCATGCCCCCCCACCTCCCGTCCCTCACCCTCATCGTCGCCACAACCCCCACCCTCGGCATCGGCCTCCGCGGCTCCCTCCCCTGGCCCCCCCTAAAACCCGACCTCGCCTTCTTCGCCCGCATCACAAAACGCCTCCCCCCTCTGCCCGTACCCACAAACCCTGACTCCAGCACCCCAGCAACCAAAGACGGGCGTGGCGAGGGGAGGAAGAGGATGAATGCGGTGGTCATGGGCAGGACGACGTGGGAGAGTATACCGAGGAGGTTGCGGCCGTTGGGCGGGCGGGTCAATGTGGTTGTGAGTAGGACGGTGGGGGGGCTGGGGTTGGAGGGGGATGGGGAGGGGAAGGGGGTGGTGAAGAGGGTGCGGGGGTTGCAGGAGGCGTTGACCTGGTTGCAGGCGCATTCGGAATCGTCGCCGTCGTCGTCTACCACACAAGCAACGACATCACCACCACCAGAACCGCCAGGATCGCACACCACCTACCATCATCCACCATCCGCACCGGACTTCACCCTCGCCCGCACGTTCATCATCGGCGGCGCCCAGCTCTACGCCTCCGCGCTCGCGCTGCCGAATTGCGAGCGCGTGCTCTGGACGAGGGTCGACGCGGAGTTTGAGTGCGATACGTGGTTTCCGCGGGATGTGCTGCCGCTCGATGTGGAGGGGGGGGGAGGGGAGGATGCGGGGGATGTTCTCGGGAGGGGGTGGGTCCGGAGGAATAGAGAGGAGATGGAGGAGTGGGTTGGGGAGGAGGGGTGCGGGGGAAGCAGGGAGGAGGGGGGGCTGGGGTTTGAGATTTCGATGGTGGAGAGGGTGAGGTGAGGGGGGGGTGGGAGGTTGAGGTGGTGGGATGTGGGTGAGATTTGGAGGGAAGGTCAGTGGATGCGATGGGAGTAAGGATTGTGGTGGGTTGGCTATGGTCTCTGAAGTAGCGCTATACGTCTATTGCTATGCAGATTTGTACATCTGTACATCAGAAACAGAATCCTCCTCGCAGCTACGCAAACGGTGCATCTTCTTCCGTCTAATCATCACAACAGCTGCTCGGTATTTTCAATCGAAACCGATTTCGCCACCAACATCAACCCCGGACCGACCCTCTTTCATCGACTCTCACCTCCGCCCCTCTCTCACCCCCCCCCACCCACCCTCTCGCTAACATCCAGCTCCTCCACCTTGGCTCCCTTCATCCAATTCACGTTCCTCATACTCGCCTGCTTCGCAACCACATTCAACTCGTCCAAGAACGCCGGCACAAACGTCCCAGGCCCCTTCACATCCTCCCGTTTCGCCGCTCGCTCAGAAGCAATCTCGAACATGAGTGTGCCCGCCAGCGCTGCGAGCAGCTTGTCTTCTCTATGTACAGCCAGGAAGGCCGCGATGGTGGTGCCCAGCGTGCAGCCGCTGCCGGTGATGCGGCCGAGGTAGGAGTCGCCGTTGTTGATGGAGTAGGTACGGCGGCCATCACTCAGGTAGTCGGTGGAGCCGGTCATGAGGATGATGGTGCGTTCGCGCGCTGCGAGTTTCTTGACCAGTCTAGCCTTTTCCAAGGCTGTTGTGGCACTTTTGGTGCTGTCGACGCCCTTTTGCTGAATTACGCTCTCACCGAGGACGGTGGTGATCTCGTTCTCGTTGCCTTTGATGAGGTCGAAGTAGCCGCTGCTCATGAGCGATTTGACGGCTTCTCGACGGATTTTGGTTGCACCTGCGCCGACCGGATCGAACAGAACCGGACCGCCGGCTGTGTTGTATGCCTGGATGGCTTTGACGAAGTTGGCGATTCCTTCCGGAGTGACCGTACCCATGTTGACGACGAGTGCGCCGCCTAGAGCTGCAAGGTCCTTCGCTTCTTCTCCATAGTTGGCCATTATTGGACTTGCCCCTATTGCTAAAGCAACATTGGCAGCGAAGTTCTGGACGACCAGGTTGGTCATGTTGTGGCACAAGGGCGTTCTAACGCCGACATCTCGGACGATTTCAGGGACTTCCTTGAGGAGGGTTTCGAGGTTGGCCCTTGAGCCCACAATGCCCTTTGCAAACGCTGGAGGATTCCCGATCAATCTCCGCAGGTCGGCAGCGGCCTGCTTCGGATCTTCTGCGGCTATGATGGCGCTCACCACAGCAATGCCATCAAGCCCCTTGAACGTTGACTTGGACTGATACATGACTCGCTGCACGTTTGACGCGTTGATGCCGCCAATCGCTACTGTTGATACTTTTCTATCCATAGCTGAGATTGCTTTGAGGATCGCTTTTGTACCCACGGGGCCAATGATGGATTTTGCATTATCTTTTCTGGATTACTCTCAGCATAGATTCTCGCGTTTCGAGATGGGATTCACTTACGTAGGAGTAGCATACATGGTCCCGATGCCTAAGTAATCTGCACCTCCGTTGACTGCTGCGAAAGCTTCCTCCTGAGAGGAACATGTCACACCAATAACAGCATCTGGGCCCAGGAGCTTCCTTGCGGTAGCGAGATCTAATAGCATTGTCAGCGTGGCCCAAGAAATTGTCTGTGTTATTTTAGATATGATCGGAAGGTCCCAGTCGTCCCCAAAATTCTCCCCATAAGCCTTTCTACCGGCAATGAGAGACACTCTGGCTAGATATTAATCATGGAAGATCTACATACCCATATCTTCTTGCCCAATGTGGACTCCTTCCGCACCCACGGCAAGCGCAACATCGACGCGATCATTGATGAGTAGTGGTACATCGAACTTCTTGGTTACCTCATGAAGCCTCTTTCCTATACGAATCAAGTCTGCTGTTTCGCTAGTCTTGTCGCGATATTGTACGATTGTTACACCTACTGGATGTGATTAGTCTACCGCATGGCTGAACACGTTCTTAGAACTTACCTCCTGCTACTGCTTGGTGGACGACGCTCACAAGATCTTTGTCGCCAAGAATCACTTGGGTAGAGTCTGTCACAAGGTACAAATAATAATCGACAGCCATGATTTGTGGAGTTTGGCCCAGTGGCTAGAATACACTGGTTTGCCCTCTTCGATTCCCTATACACAAAACGGACGTAGTAGATACTAGAGACAACAGCCGTTGGAATATGGGGTATGCACCAAGGGAACTTTGAATATCATTTAAGATGGAAAATTACTCCCTCCCAAATGTTTTGGAGTAAAGTAGGAAGCTCAGAGAGGCTCAGAGAGGGAGATCTTGTGCTTGACATAGGTCTTAAACCCCCAAAGTGTACGAGGCGACAGAGATGAGTCGAAGGAAAATCTAATGAGAGTGTATTGGTTTCATGGTCAGCGTGTGTTGGTTTTTTCACAGCATGATGATGATATGATAGCTTCAGGCTAAACGGGATGGCCGGCAATGTCACTCATAACGGGTGGTTCGATTAAGAAACAAACGGTTGACGGAAGTCACATACAATTTGTCTGTCTCCTTGATCGTGTTTTATAGTGATCAAGGAGATGTTGGATTCAAACGCTCTGGTAGGGAAAAAGGAGTTGAGGTTGGGTGGTGAGAAGACAAAGACAAAAAAGGAGGTCATGCAGTCATTGCACGGGACACGCTAAAAACGTTCATTTGCCCGGTTCATAAAATTCTTTCTTTTCCAACTCCGTCTTAATAATCTTCCAAATCCCACACACAACAAGGCAACACACGCGTTTGCCTACATACTGCAGCAACTGAATCTACTCCAGAGGATCAAAGAGCTCGAACGTATTTAGCATACAACCCTAAGCCTTCTTCCCTTCTTTCAGCTAGGCCCACCACCAGAAAACACCACACAGAGCAGAAAAGCACTGTCGACACACTGCTTTTTATGTATTCGCCCCGTGTTAACGCCTTCAGACACCATCCGCCGCTCAAGCTGCAATCATTTCGCATACCGCGGAAACCTTGTAGCGTTTCTACAAGGTCCAACGGCTAATTCGGAGCTTCTCTAAATCGGTATATCTTGCAGCTTCGCAGCAACTATTACGGACTCGCTGGATGTCTCTTTCGGTACTCTTTGGCGGTCTATCCATTCAGTTCGAGGCTACAAAAAATCACCATCTTCCTTAAACCTAGCATAATCTAAATAATAACTATGGCTACTCTCAATATTCGTCGGGTAAGACACGCACTTCTCATGAAGCCGGGAGTTGCCTAACTTCTATTCTAGGATGTTCCCGACCCCTTCTACCGTTACAAAATGGAGCGTCTCTTGTCCAAGATTGAAGGAAAGGGAAATGGCATCAAGACTGTCATCGTCAACCTGAGCAGTGTTGCACAATCCTTGAGTCGCCCGCCATCCTGTAAGTACCATCCGGTCACCACTATTTTGGTGACAGGTTTGCTAAATACATCGTAGACGTTATCAAGTACTTTGGTTTCGAGCTTGGTGCGCAGACCAACACCAATCCCGCAGACGACCGCTGGATTATCAACGGTGCCCACGAGGCTTCCAAGCTACAAGACTATCTTGATGGCTTCATTAGCAAGTTCGTTCTTTGCAAGAAGTGCAAGAATCCTGAGACCGACGTCGTCATAAAAGACGGACACATCGTTTTGGATTGCAAAGCCTGTGGTCAACGCTCCGATGTAGACCTTCGTCTCAAGCTCAGCTCCTTCATCCTCAAGACTCAGCCGAAGAAGGGCAAGAAGGACAAGGCGGACAAGGCTGAGAGAAAGGCACGTAGGGCTAAAGCAAAGGAAAACGGAGATGCTGAGCAGAATGGCAACGGCAACGGCCACGCCTCTGGGGAGAGCAATTCCGATAACGCAGATGTTGATGAGGGAGATTTCGCTCCTGAAGCTGGCAGCGACGATGAACTCACACGCCGCATTAATGCCGAAGCTAAAGAACTAGATGCTAAACCTGATGTCAAGGACGACGTATGGGCTGTCGATGTGTCTGAAGAAGCAGTCAAAGCCCGAGCCAAGGAACTTCCAGACGACCTTAAGCAAAAGCTGGTATTCGAAGACGGTGACGATGATGACGGTGAAGGTGGCGGCAACAGCTCTTACGATCAACTCGGCAGCTGGGTTATCAGCACTGCCGAAGCAAAGGGAGGTGTCAACAACTTAGATGATGTCGATATCTACGTCAAAGCCAAAGATCTGGGCCTCGAATCAAAGCACAAAACCCTCACCGTACTTGCCCAGACTATCTTCGACGACTCCATCGTCGAGCAGATCCCCAAGCGCGCTAGTATGCTGAAGAAGCTGATCACCTCTGAGCGCCATGAGAAGGCCTTCTTGGGTGGCACTGAACGCTTCGTTGGCAAGGAGTATCCTAAGCTCGTCCCCCAGGTTCCCCAGATACTTATGGCTTGTTACCAAGAAGACCTGATCACGGAAGCTGTGCTCAAGAACTGGGGATCCAAGGCCAGCAAGAAATACGTCGATCTAGCAACTAGCAAAAAGGTCCGGCAGGCTGCACAGCCTTTTCTTGGGTGGCTTGAGAATGCTGAGAGCGATGAGGAGGAAGAAGAGGAAGAGGAAGCGTAGAAGCTCCGCTGGAACTTCGTTTCGTCCTTCATTCCCTTTCTAGATCACTCGCCACTCACATCTCGATTGTTCGATGTCGCTTGTTCACCTCTTCGCTCCGGTGTCTGCGTTTGCTCCACTCTTGTAGTTGATCTCTCCCCTTCTTAATATTCCAGTGTGCAGGATGGGGTGTCCGAGCCTTGTACTTTATAGATTGAAGTCTTCCAACTCAGTTTCTTCTACATTACCTGATCGCATAAAACCAGTGGTGAACTTATGAACTCAAACTATCACTATACATGCAACCAACCCATTCCATTGGAACCCAATAGCTTCAAATGTCCATCTCTCTAAACACCACCCCTTCCACTCTCGGCGCCTTTAACCTCACCCCCCCACCCTCCACCCTCTTCCTTTCCTCTACCAACCACAAAGCATCCGCATTCAACCCCTCCAAACACCTCCTCACCTCCCCCCCCCTGGCATCCCCCCACCCGCCCAGCATCTCAAACACACCATCCTCCATCTCCGCCCCGACCCCCACCCACTCCACCGCCGCCACCACCAACCCAACCACCGCGTCCCAAACCTTCCACTTCGCGCCCCTGCTGCGCTCGCCCATCCCCTTCCTCTCCGCACGCATCCCCCTCTCCGCCTTCCAATACACCCCGCACAAATCGGCCCAGTTGTCCTCGATGCGACTGCGCAGGAAATCGTCTGCGCCCTCGCACAGTGCCGCCAGCGCGTTAGCCGCTGCGGTCGTGATGTAAGGTTCGGCGGGTGCGAGGAGGCGGGCGAGGAGGGCCGGGAAGAGGGTTGCGGTTAGGGGGAGGAAGGTGGAGGGGTGGGGGGCGAGGGGGGGGAAGGTGGAGGTGAGGAGGGTGAGGAGGAGGAGGGTCAGGCGGGGGGAGGGGGACGTGAGGTGTGGGGGGGCGGCGAGGGCGATTTTCTGGAGGAGGGTGTTGGCGGGGGAGAGAGGGGGTGTGGCTTCTTCTTGGGGGGGGTGTTCTGGGGTTGAGGAGTCGGGGTTAGGGTTGGAGAGGAGAGGGTCGGGGTCTGAGGGTAGGGGATCGAGGAGTGGGGTGGTTTTGGAGGCGGAAGCTCGAACGCGTGCTGCTAGTGCTGAGATGCTGGTGGGTTGGTAGGGAGGTCTGCGGCGGGGGGTTTCCGGGCCGGGGGTTATGGCTGGTAGGGGAGCTTTGGCGCCTGCCTCGACGATGGCGTGGAGGACTGAGAACAGTGCCTCGACGAGTCGCGGATATCCGTGGAAGCACGCCAGAATTGAGAAAATCGACTCGACCAAGTCATCGAGGTAAGGTATGAGTGCTGGTCCGCACAACTGCACCATCATTACCAGAACCTGCGGGGCTTGCGGGCTGATGTCGAAGGTGTTGAGCTTCAGCGCCACGGCGTTGACGAGGTAGTCCACGTTGTCAATGATCAGGGCGCTGGCGCTGGGGTATTCGCAGGCGTTAGCGATGATATTGAGGCAGGTCACGGCGTGTTGCTGCAGTGCTGCATTCGAAGATCCCATGCGTTCGAGAATCGGGTAGAGGGCGTCGACGAGCTCGGGTCGGAAGTCTTGGGCCTGGTGGCGGGCTTGGAGAGCGAGGGTCTCGAGGGCTAGGGCTTGGAGTTTCCACGTGGTTGGGTCGGAGTAGCCTGGGGTGGCTAGGAGGTCGAGGGAGAAGGAGTAGACTTCTTCTAGGAGCGGGTCCAGGGCGTCTCCCATGTTTGGTTGGATGTTTAGGAATTGGTCAATGTCGTGGATATCAGGGGGAGGATCGTCGAGGAGCTGCAGCGAGAGCCAGAGGCTGGCTAGCTGCTCATCTCTAGATGTTGTCCGCAAGGTTTCGACGATACCTTGGCGTAGCTTTGTCGACATAGGCATGGTTTTGAGTCGTTGCGCCAGTGTCTGTAATCCGCTCATGGTGTACTTTTGGCTCGATTCGCCAAATAGGACAGGAGAAAAGGCAGTGGAATTTTTTGCTTCTGCAGGTTGTAGCATCTGCTTCATTTCGAGATTGCCGTTCGATACTGCGCCTATCCCTTGGGAAGAAGATGTTTTTATTGTTGCAGAAACACTCGATCTTAGATTGAGCGCCAGAGCGTCGTTCAAAACGTCAGAATCCATGCCTTGAGCCGTCATTATTTTGAAAGACATAGAAATCTGGTCAACAACTCTTCTTTTTCGAACCTCATCGTTTGACTGCATGATCCTTGGTAAAGCAACAATCCAGTCATGTACCGCGCTTTTGAGGATTTCCAACAGTGCCGGATCTGTAGAGAAGAGAGCCTCTGCCCTCTGCGATCTTTTGCTATCTTTGCATAGTATTACGAGCGTTTCCACCATCATAGCTGTAGATTGGTATAGTGATCGCCGACATCGTTGTAGAACGGACATACAGAGCTCGAAGAGAGCGGTTTGCACTTCGGTTCTGTCATGGTACCGCAACGGTATTACATTTGCCAACGCCAGCTTAACTTGAGCGGATGTAGCTTCACGCCACGAGTCTGCTTCGGTCTGCTTTCGTGGAACGAGGGTTTGGACGTCCCGAGTACTCGGTACAGGTTCGGGTAGATTATCATCGCTGATGACTTTGCAGAGAGTCTTGCTCAACGTTTGAAGGCTGCCTTGAAGGACAATATATGAGTTCTTTGAACGATTGTCGGGTGATAATGCTTTCGTCAAAGATGATACTATCCCTGGAAAGAAATTTTTAAGAGCCTCCTCATCCGAGGTGCCGGAGGCAATAGCATTCAGAGCTTCCAAAGCTGCCAACCGAACTTTGACTGAAGGGCCGTCCACCACTCCATGAAGTACAACGGTAATGGCATGTCCGAATGTGGGAATGCTTTCAGCCTCATCAGATCCTATGGTCCCAGAATCCAGGGAAATCGAGCCATCAAATAGGCTTGTCAGACAATCAAACGCGGCCGCGCTGACTTCTTCGTTGACATTTTTGATCTGTGGCTCGATTGCACTTCCCCCAGCTAAGAAACTTAGCAGAATGATGAGCTGTTTGCCAAGGTCTGGGGATATTTTGCTGCGCCAGCCACACGAGATGAGTATTTGTAGACATTGAAGCACCAGCTCAACAGCCCGAACAGGTACTTCTTTGCTTTCGCGGAAAACATGGGATAGAGGAAAGAAAACGTAGTCCGCTAATTTCGGATCCAAAGCATTCTTCTGGTTTGAGACTGGTTTGAGAATCTGGAATAACTGTTCTGCTGATTTGACCAAGTCTTTGCCAGTGGCCTTTCTTGCTTTGAATTGTAAAGCGACTTGGCTAAGTTCGACGCATGGAGGTTTGAGCTGCCAGAACTATTAATAAAAGGACTGTAGACAGATGTTATAAGCATACTGAACGAAAGGCTCTAACATGAGTATCATCCGTCATCTTTGACAGATGGTCGGCAAGATTGCTTCGATATTATTTGTATCAACATCAAACTACTGTATAAGTCAAGAAAGGATCAACACAGTCGAGCCTTCTCGCCTATACATGTGTAGGAGAGAATTTCATTGAATCCTACGGGACAGTTCCCGTTCATCGTGGACGGTCTGGAACAATCATTTCGATCCTGCAGTCATAACTTCAAGGTGCTAAGTACGCTGCCTCGCTGACAGCGTAGTGCAGATGATTGCATATCGATGTCAAACGTTGTATTGATGGAAGGGGTCTACGAGCATTACGACTTGAACCACTCAATAAGGCGCTTACATCGTAATAACCCAGATTTTACATCTATGAAAAAAAGTGGCTTTAAACAGCATCATCATCACCAACACTATGATACACCCGGCCATCTGCATCCTGCTGCGGCCTGCGAAACTTCATCCGCGGCGGCGTCTCATACATCCTGGTATAATTCACCACATCTCCCCCAAGCATCGCTGCTCCATTTTCCCGCTGCCCAAAGTAGGGTGCTGGATCGCACCAAAAGTCCCTGCAGTTCACCACGACCCCCCGCGAAAAGGGGTTCCCTCGTCGTCGTGACCGTCCGCCTTCTAAGCTTCCCGTGGCTGTTGCTACAAAAGTATCGAGGCCAAGAAGCTTCTTCCATTGAGAAAAGCAGCCTTCCTTGTGATGATGCCGGTGAGGGCCCTTGGGTAAAGCAGGATTAGGGCCCACGCCGGTATCGGTCAGTTGCGCGTCGCTTAGATTGGTCGAGCCCGCAGTCAGTGCGGAAGTGATTGCTGCAGACGCCTGCGAACCGTGGTGCGTGTTGCCTCGCATACTTTCGTATGTGGTCAGGCCTCTTGCTATTTGTAAAGACTGCACAATGAGTAGCATTGTGACCCATATTAGTTGCAAGCTTGACCAGATTGCAAGTACCACGGAGAATGTGTCACGCAATATGACTCGACAGATGTCTTCAGAGAGTATGTTGCACTTCGTCTCAGCGGGTGCTGGGAGACCCTCGAGGTCTGCGACTGGGTGAGTAGGGTCCAGCAACATTGAATTTTGGCATGGCTTACGGTACAGAACGAGCCTCACAAAGAGAATGATCCCAGCCTCCATAGAGGCTATGTACAAGAAGAAGTGCCGATGATTGTTGGCACCCACGCAGTTGTGGACCCACGGACAATGACTTTAAGAAGCGCGTCAGTAAAAGCTGCCTCGAGGGACTCGAGCACTCACTGATCATGTTTTGCGACGCATCTCGCACACCTCTTGCAGTGCTTGCTCCGCAGCGGCATTCTCACCATGCAGTGGACGCAGAAATTCTGCTCATCGAATTTCCACAAGCTGAGTAATTCGTCGACGACAGCCTTTTGTTGACTTCGACTACCAGCCTTCGGAACGTAGCCGGGGTCCTCAGTCATGCTGTATACATAGAAATATGTGCATGATCCAGAAGAGATCATGAAAAGTAGGTTGAGTACCGGATGAGAAGAGTATGTCGCTGCTTAAAATGAGCAATGCGCAATATTAGAGAACCTTATTTACCTACTGGAGAGAACAGTCGTTATCCACTGTACACCGACCCAAAATAAAGTCGCTGCAAAGACTCCCGCTAAATACGGCTGATGTCGTCTCAGCTCTACAAGACGCAACTAGGATCTTGGAGAACCCACTGTTCGATGAAGATGCTTCATATCCGAAGGAGCCCATAGCAGCACTTGCTGAGCAGCCCATTGAAGAATGTACGCCAAAAAAATAGTAAGTGGTATAGAAATGAAAATCACCGCCTTACTTAGAATCGCAAAGATCAAGAAAAGGAGTCCAAAAGGAAAGAGGAAAAAGAATCGGCTCAGAAACCCACGGTTCTTGATGAATGAAGTGTAAGGAAGGGGAAGTTGTTTTGCAGAGCCATCCTCGTTGAACCCCAATTCTCCAAGAGCTCGGTGCCATGCGCGGGTTGACCCCATTTCCTCTGCGACCAGAGCTGGAGTCTTGCCAGTAGATGTGATTGCAAATCGATCGGAGCCGTATTCCACTAGCTTCTGTATGCAAGCTTGAGAGCCCTTGACCAGTGCCCAGTGCAATGCCGTGAAGCCGGTTTCATCTGTACTGCTGACATTGGCACCCCACTGCAAGAACAGGTCTACACAAGCTGGATAGCCCTTGTAGGCAGCCCACATCAGACATGTATGCCCTTGCCGATCTGGCCCATCGATGGGTATATTTTGATGGAGAAGGAGAGTGAGGAGGAAGACGTTGCCGTCAAAGGTAGCGAGGGAGAGGATGTTATAGCCGTTCGCATCGGTCAGAAGAGGGTCGGCGCCATTTTGCAGAAGTAGATTGACGATATAGTAGTGACATCTATGCGCGGCCCATATAGCAGGTGGAGCATCGGAATCTCCCCCCTTTGCGTTGACGTCTGACCCAGCATCTATGAGGTATTTGCATACAGCGTAGTGGTTGTTGATAGCTGCCCACTGGGACCGTGACATTACCACGCTGCCCAACTTGGAACTTTTGAAGTATGTATTGGCTTACGTGTAAGGGCGTAATGCCTTCCTTGTCCCCGAACTTTGCGTCGACCTTGCCTTCATCGAACAGCTTTTGGATTGATCCGAGCTCCCCCACTCTTGCCAACTGCATAACATCTTCGTGCAACGGCAGTTTGTCTTCTTGCTGAGATACGTCTTCGAAATCGGCGTTGCCATCGCCACTGACTTTGGGAGGCGCAGCTGAAGCTTTATCCGGCAAAGTTGGCATACCGGGCGATGATGCGCTTTGAGGAGCTGAGGACACAGCCATATTGAGGACCCTGCTTTGAGTGGATCGCTGGGAATGTCATGTCATTGTGTGAGATCTTGGCGAAGCCGGAAAAACAGTGTGGGATGAAACATCCGCGACGCTGCTCGTGTAAGGCAACCGTGATGATGAAGGCGTTCGACAGCCTCAAGGGACAAGGGTCCGCAGAGAAATCAGGCCGGCAGTTCCCGCCACCGTCTGAGAGCCCTGGCAGGCGCTTGACGATCGTTCCACTTGACAGATCACCATGTCGATACTGATCTTTTAGAAGTGAAAGTTCCTCAGGTCGACTTCAGCAAATCCCTCCTCAGTCTATATTGTCGCTTTTGCGCTTTTGGGCCTGAAGACCCTGCACCCCAGTGCCCGGCCCTGGAACCCATGTTCCTCTCACCTTCCTCATTCGCCATTACAGCCCCAGTTATTGCAAAAGCCTTCCCTTTGGGAGCCTCGGATGCCTCAATGTCTCTCAGCTTTTTGTAACCTATCTCACCAAACCGAAAAAGGGTGCGTTTGAAAGAAGCTACGACTCTACTCTGTTTGAATTCATGTCATGCTAGTCCATGTGTCTAGCTCTCTAATTTTTAACCACGATAATTTTCCTGCTTGTTTGCAAAATTTGCTATCGTACAAAGGTCTGCATACATATTGCTTCGGACGACACCACGCCAGGAAGCCAGTATATGTGACAGGATGTTCAACAAGCCAATACATCGCCAAAACACTATATACAGAAAAACAGCTACTCAAAGCTCATATTTGGGGGATGAGTATTTCAGAGAAGTAGCGCTCCATGTCACTGATATCTTCCAGCTCTCCGATCCATCCAACATACTGATCTGGTCTGGCAATGACTACGCAGCCCCTTTCTTTATACACACCATAATTCCTACATGCTTCACCATGGCCTTCATGATATGATATGTCATCAACGAAAACGTTATCGTAGTCCCATCCCTCCTTGGGGTTATATGGATGGTATATCTCATGTAGATCGAGGAGTTCTACCTTCTGACGTGGCGCGCAGTGGACTGTGAGTACCTCGATTGTCGAGTCAATTGGTTTCTTTGAAGGGGTGAACCGGCGAAGGACCGATTCTGGGGCCGCAAGCTCTTCTCCAAAGCTTTGAACCCTTTGCCTTTGCCTCTCACTCATAAGGTTCCCTGCGAAAAGAATGATCCTAAAACGACCATGAGCAATACGCCTACGTTCAGATTGGTAAGTCTTGAGGATTGAGGGTTTTGCTAGACCTTGGACCACAAGACCAATTTTCCACCCCAGATTATATGTGTCTTGCATCGAAACGTTCATGCCTTGCCCCGCCTTCCCCGGCAAGAAATATACGGTCGTCACTCGAGAATCTGTTTCCAACTCTCTGTCCTATCTATAGAAGCTCATGTTAGATATCATCGAAATACGAATGTAGATTTTCATACTTGGTAAGCTGTCCACCAACCACAGTAGTTATAGGTAAGTATACGGACTCATGATCTTCTGGGCTGACTTTAGGATCATCTCGGGGGATATCTTCGAACGATCGACCTGCTTCCCAGCAGCGTTCACTTCATGGAGTTGGATGTACAATCGAACAAGCTTATTATCCCTTGGGATGACCATCACACTACCTGAGTTAGCACTGTGTGTGACACATCGCATGCGTATGTCAGCTAATCACGTATCAGCAAGAGTCAAAGGTTCTTTAAGAGATTTCTACCTGGAGCATACGAAAATCGGTTATGGGAATTATATCGAGGACTCCCCAAATGAAGTCAGTCTGCTCTCCTTCCATTTGAAAACCTAGTTGTCGTCAAGTCCAACTATGCGCTCCGTCACAGCCTATCATGTATTTTGCTGTAATGATCTCGGTAGACCCCTCTTTGCCACGACTTTTGCGGATCAAATCATCCGTGTCATCTTTGGCTAGACTGCTTCTGAATAGACCGTTTGGAACGTTACTTCCATTCTGGGCTGGGGTTGCAGCATCTTCGTCCAATTGTCTTACTTTCACCTTGATGGGGTGTGCATCATAATCTTCTGGTTCTGTGTGGTGTAGCTCGAGCTCCTCTGGAAGCACACCTCTCTCAATTTCAATGTTCGAATGCTCAGCAATGGAATCGGAGAAGAACCTCTCGATCCGGCTTTGATGCAGTATAACTTGTTGAAACCTCGAGATACCTGGGATAATGTCAGATATTCTATCGGTTCTCCGGATGATGCCTGACTCGTCTGGGTTCTGCAAGATATATGAGCTGCAAATCAACGGGTGCTGTCAATCCCACAAACCCAGAGGCAAATCTCAAGCCTGCGAACGACATTCAGCTCTAGATGTATCTCCAGGCAGCTACCTTACTCTAGATTGCTCACATATGATTCGACTCTTTCCATACCCTATCTGCAAAGCCGAAACTGTCGAATATCTCGAGACTTCGGCACTGCAGTCCATCCGCCTGACCATTGAAGATCTGAGTACCTCGTTTGTCGATCACTCGAGCGTGGATTCCACAACGCGCTGCCCAGGTTGCGGCCATCAAACCCGCTGGGCCTGCACCGACAATCAAGAGGTCATATTCCGAATTTTGAATCAGAACCATTTTGAGTGCTACGGTCAGCGGCGATGAGGGCGATGGTTGTAAGTCTTGACTGATATGAAAAAGGAAATATGATCATGAGCTACAAAGTGACGTAGTATTGAGTAACTGTCAACTGAAGATACTAGTACATGGCGACGCACTGAAGTGGGTTGCCGACAACACCACAGCGAGAGGAGCACAACACTCCAACGATAGCAGTGTACGGTAAAGAGTAGCAGTGAAGCCTTCCATACTTGAGCACTTGAAGATCTAAAGTATCCATGATCAACTCCCAGAAGAAAGAGCTAAGGTCTTTGTATCGTGCAATTCTAGGCTCGGTAATCAGACCATCTTAACAGTTATAAAACGCAAAGATACTGCGAATGTAAACTACCAAATGAAAGAAAGATACGTAGCGTCGCACCCCAAAGTCGTTGGAACCTTTTAGCGAGATATTCAGATACAGTAGGTACCTCACCAAACCCCTTTGCGGCTTCTCATGTACAACGGTAATCCTCAATCTTTATCATTATTCTGATCTGCTTCTCAGCATTCAATACATGTTCTGAAGGGCGTGGTTTGAGGTGAGTTACTAATTTAAGTCGATCGCATGGGAGCTATCATTTGACGAAAGAAAGAGAGAAAAGGGGTAGGGGATTCTTCGATCGAGGGTCTATTTATTTTAGGAGTCCCTCGGGTGTAAGGTTTGGCTTAGAACACCGTCACGACCGTCTAGCAGGAGTCAAGTAGGTTGTCAACAATGAGGCTGGGCCGTAGCGGTGGGGGTTAAAACATCGACCTATCCGCACCATGGAGTATGGACCTTGCCACGGCGAGACTTCAAGCAGTGAGGATTCGAGCACGCTGATGCAGCTGTGTTCGCTCCTCGACTGTGTTATCGATACTAAGAGAGCCACGGCTTTGCTTCGATATCGTCCCCTAATCGAGAATGGGTTCGTCGTCGCCGCCTTTTCGCGCGATGTGAGTAGAAGTAGAGCATCACGGAATGAAGTGGATCCGTTAAGGCTCGCTCGAAACCTATGTACCGCATTACTGGTTTGTAAGACAGCACTCTTATATAGGAGCAGTTAGATTCTGTCTGATCTGGACCACCTCTTAGATCTACCTTATGCCGATACCTTTTATAACCGAGCCACGTCTTGTATACCAAATGAGAAATGATGCGGTTTTTCTTTTCACTAACAGATGACCGCATCTGTGTCTCGTTCGAACCTTTATACGAACTTCGGAACGCTTGATGAAGGGTGCGCTTAAGTCTTTCGCCCGAGATCTGTGCGCTACCGCGTGAAAAGACATCAAGTGAGCGTTTCACCAAAGGAACGAGACTATTGAGAGCACATGGAAATTGCACAATCCGATGGACTACGCTATAGTCTCTACCTTAGAAGCGTTTCATTCCGTCTAGGTTTAAAGAGGACTCGATGTTTTTCTATATACTGGAGTTGTATTGTCATGAAAATGTGCACTTGATTCCCAACCACAATCATAAAACACGTATTGACCATACTCCTCGCGTCCGGTGATGGTTCCTGTCACTGCAGTTTTCTCCGCAGCTCTTCTTCTTCTTCTTCTCCAACTCTTCTCTGTGGCTGGGGCCTACTACATTGATAATTCATGCAAACCCTATGTAAAAGATGGCCGGGACAGGACCGCCATGATAGAAGCCGCCATGATTGAAGCCAAAGCGATGATCGTGAACGCTGCTGTGTCCGTCATTCGAGATGTCCCCGATGATACAAGAGATAGACTCTTTCGAGGTGCTTCTATCACGCAGCGGTTGAGTATCGCGTGTCAGTCCATCCTTGCTCATACATATGTTGATGTTATGAACTGATGATACTGAAAAAAAAAGACAAATATACCACTGCCGACCTCCAAGTACCATGGTCACTGACCAATGATCGGTCAAGGCCGGGTCTCAAGATATACTGTGGCGACACCAACTATATGCCCTGGCTGATGAAAGGGCCCGGCTGGTGGCTTGATAAGGCAGCGTCAACAGCTGTGCGTCTTGATGATCATCAAAATAACATGAACGCAAAATTGTGTGTAGGGGATATCCTTGCTTTCACGGTAGATGCCAGTCACCTACCTTCAGGTCCCAACTCAAATGATTACACGGTCATTGTGTTGTGCGATGGAGCTTTGATTCGAGGCTATTCGGATGACACAACGGGTAGCCAGCCTGGGATTGCAGCAATGAACGCTGTACCCGGACACGCAGGGTTGTATGCTGGAAAAACGATCGACAGCGTCCAGTACACGACTTGTCTCTCATCTATATTAGTTCATGAACTGTTTCATGTCACACAAGCCCACTTCTGTTCGTAAAACCTCTCAACTTGTTGATATTTCTTTTTTCTTTCGGGCTCAGAGCTGATGAATGTATCTCTTGGCATCGTGTACTTGGGATTGGCGGACGCACTCCGAAATCCCGACAACTACGCCTACTACGCCCTCGGTATGTATTTGTATTTCCAAACCTGGTCCCTTTCATTATTTCCGTACTGTCTTTTCAGAACGGATCAATCTAGATTAAATCCCTCTGACTTTCTGCTAACACACATCGTCTCTAGCTGCGTACATCGATTCGACGTCGGAGTATTTTGTCTTCAATGGTCAACTCGGTTCCTACCGGAACCTAAATCTAGGACTTAACGCCTTCAGTTACGTTCAGCATATTGAATGAAGCCACGAGGTTTGCAACTCGGCGGATTTTACAACCGAACCGTCATTAATCCTGGGGTGGCAGGATTAATGACGGTTTAAGGGATAGGCGAACCAAAATAAGGTATCGCAATGTACCAAGTGGATAAAGCAAAAGCTTTGAGTCAGGTCTGTGATAGACATAAAACAATGAGCGAGGCCAGGCAGTAAGGCCCGGTGTACAGTAGATAGGAGTAATGGAAGTGCCCGATAAGGAGGCGTGGAAGGGCAGGGCAGGGGGTTGGGTAAGCTTTCCGCTTTTGGGGACTAAGGTAGGGTTAAGATGGAGTAAATACTCACGTGATATTCTATCTCCTCCAGCTGGAGCATTAGAGACTACGGAGTACCTTAGAATCAATCGACCTTTGCGCTGCGACATGTGCTGACGCGACCACTGTGTACGATATGATAGTTCTACCTCTTTTACAGCGCATCAGTTTTGTTGATTTGTGAAAAGCAAGGCACAAATGTGGCGGCTGTTCCTTGGCGCAATGCCAAGGGCGACTAGATGCAATCCCAAATGAGCGAGGGGAGATGAACTGTAGTTCTATGTACAATGATACAACGCGACAACGCGCCAACTGGATCAGATCCTAACGGTGACTGCACAACGTTTGCCAACGTTGTCAAGCCTTTTGTTCTCACTTCTTCAACAATTCATGAAACCCCCTCCAGGAACGTTAATTCTTCATTTTGCAAGTCCCACAGTCGGTGATTCTCGCTCGTCATTCATTGGACATTCTTGGGGGGGTTTTTTATTTTCAGCCTAATTTTGACAACCCTCTCAGAAAACCATCATTTGACTTCCAGCGTCGAGCGAGGTAGACACAGGAGAAATGTTCGGAAGAGAGAAGACCGGTCAGGGAGCTGGAGCCAGAGCTACTGCCCAGGACATCGAGCTATCAGATTCCCCACCGCCGGCCAATCCACCATCAAACAACGAGAAACACCTACCGCGGTTCAACCACAACGGACACAAGGTCACCAGAGGCATCAAGCCTGAAGGCGAGAGTGGCCGGAGCGGCATTCATCCATGGCACTTCCTGAGGATTTGCTTTAAGAGCACGTCAACGATGTCAATGATTGTCAACATTCTATGGCCATTTGTACCCGCCGCTATCGCGGTGCACTTTGCTCGGAAGGACCTTCACATTGTGATTTTCACACTGAATTACATAGCCATGGTACCGACCGCAAATCTTGTAGGCTTTGCTGGTCAGGAACTGGCGAGGAAGATTCCCAAGGTCATAGGTGCGAAATGGGATTTCTAGCGCAGGTACCTAGTATCACTACTGATGTACGTTCAGGAGTCATTCTCGAGACTTTCCTCGGAGGTATCGTCGAAATCGTCCTGTTCATGGTACTACTCCATAACAATAACGCCTCCGACAATCTTATACCCGTCATTCGGTCTGCTATACTTGGCTCTATCCTAGCGAACCTACTGCTCTGCCTCGGGGCCTGTTTCTTCTTTGGAGGCATAGGAAGAAACGAACAGGACTTCGACCCTGCCATCAGCGAAGTAGGCAATGGACTCCTCTTAGTCGCTGGATTCGGGCTTCTTATACCTGCTGCGTTTTTCACTTCCCTGTCAGGGAACTTGGAGCCACTTTTGCTCAAGGAGAAGGTCATAACTATTAGCCGGATTACTTCCGTCATACTCCTGGTAGCTTTCCTCACGTATGTTCTTCAAACACAATGCTTGAATAGCCTAGCTAACGAGAATAAAAGCTATGTCTTCTTCCAATTAACTACGCACAAGGGAATATACAATACGGTCCTCGAATTGGATGAGGAGCGAGACATTGATCGGCATACCGACCTGGTGAAGGACAAATTGACACTCGTCGAATCACTCGTCGCTCTCGCCATTGCCCTGACATGCGTCTCATTGCATGCAATTTTCCTTGTTGAAGAAATCGGATTTATTGTGAGTGACGGAGGAGTCAGTGATGCCTTCATGGGTTTGATTCTCGTACCGCTTGTGGAAAAAGCCGCGGAACACTTGACAGCAGTGGACGAAGCCTGGGACAACCAAATGAATTTCGCCGTGGCCCACATACTGGGCGCAACAATTCAAACCGCCTTGTTCAACTCCTCCCTCGTCGTCATCGTCGGCTGGGGCCTAAAGAAAAACATGGTAAGTGCCCTCTCCCTCCCAAAATCCGTCCTTCCTAACACCCCCAATAGGACCTCAACTTCGAAATCTTCAACGCCGTCGTCCTCATCCTCGCCATCCTCGTCGTCGGCAACTTCATCCGCGACGGCAAATCAAACTACCTCGAAGGCTCGCTCTGCATCCTCGTCTACATCATCATCGCCATCACGGCCTTTTACTACCCGGACCCTAAACCTGGCGCGACAAGCACGGCGGAGGGCGGCGCTACGGGTGGGGGTGGGACTTTGGCTACGCCGGCTGGGGAGGTTATAACGACGTCGGCGGAGGCGATTACGACAGCTGTGGCGAGGTTGGTGAGGGGGTAGGCTGGTTGAGACTTGAAAAAGTGTTGGTGGATTTAGAGCGAGCCTGGCTGCATTTGCCTATATTTCGTGCTGGTAGGAGTTTGCTGGGTTGCATATACGTCGTTCGGGATATGATGAGATTGTACCTACGTAACGGCCTGGCTATTTAGAGCTACGGAAATCCCAAGCGGAGCGCTTGAGCTGATCGTGAAAATTTTATGCTTCCATGTACTTTCCAAACATCAGTATCTCAACTCCACATGAAAAAAAATAGCCCTTACTTCCTCCAATCAACCTCCCGCATGCTACCTCCTACCCACTACACCTTCTCCATCCCCACCAACCCCCCCACCACCCTCACCACCGCCGGCACACTCGTCAACCCGACCATCACGGTCCCAAAAACACTCATGCTCAAACAACTCAACGCCGCCGCCCTCGGATCCCTCCCCAGCAACAACGCCGTCGCAATCGCCGACGAATTCCCCCCGAGCGCCACCCCCCTCGTCACATAATCGTCCTCGGGAATCCGCAGCTTCCGCAGCGCCCACGGCCCGACCAGCACGCCCAGGATGCCGCTCATGATGCACAGGACGGCAACGAGGTTCAGATCACCGCCGAGGTTGCGGGTCGCCGGGGTGGCGAGGGCGAGGGTGAGGGAGCGGGCGGCGAAGGCGAGGGACCGTTGCGGGGAGATGCCGAGGGCGTGGCAGAGGGGGGGGTAGGCGAAGAGGGAGGCGGTGGGGAGGAGGAGGTTGGGGAGGGTGAGGGCGAGGAAGTGGCGGGTGAGGTCGTGGCGGTAGTGGAACATGGGAAGGGCGAGCGCGACAATGCTGGCGTCGAGGAGGGTGCTGAAGAGGTCGCCGGCGCCTGGGAGCGGGAGGGGGTGGGGGGGTTTGTGCGGGGTGAAGAGCTGGAGGTAGCGGGTTTTGGTGGAGTAGGCGTGGAGGGCGTCGTGGAGGGTGTGACCGTGGGTGAGGGCGAGCAGGTAGATGCCGAGGATGGTGAGGGCGGATGAGACGAGGACAGGGTGGAGGAACCGTTTGTAGGTTGCAGGGAGGGCGAGGGCGGCGAAGTAGGCGAGCACGTTAAGGGAGAGTTGGAGGGGCATGGCGTAGTTGTGAAGGTAGTAAATTGGGAGGCCGGCGAAGAGGAAGATTAGGGCGTAGGTCAGTGTATCGAGGTTGAGGTTGATGAAAGCGGCCCATCTTTGGGTACGAGTCAGAGGAAGAGGGGACTGACGGAGATTGGGTGGGGATGTGGGTTCTGTGGTGGGAGGGTCTTGAGGCGGTGGGCCGCCAGTGCCTCTGATTTGGGATGGGTCTTGGCTGGGCGACGGAACGGAAATATCTTGTCCAAGGCTTTCATTGCGGATGTCAGTGTCTAGACTAACGGCAGAAGGAGCCTGTGAAGTTGTGGCCCCGTCCCTTGCAGAGTGAGTAAGAGGGATGCTGTCGTCTTCGGCACCCATCTCTTCTGCCCGTTCGACTATGGCTCTTTTGGATGTGCCAAGGAGTAGTTGGAGACCACGGGTGAGATACGCCGTTGTCGTCAGCATGACAGCAAATCCAATCACTAATATCAGGCTTAGCATCCATATCAAGGGGGGTGTAGCTAGCTAATAGGCCTTACAGAAAACGGCAATGATCTTGGCAACTTCGATACCACCAACGGGAGGGCTAAGAGGTAAAAGAACTGTTCAAGTCAATATTAGGCGACTAAAACTTCATGGTTCCGGAAAGGACCAGTGGAGCTGAGGCCTGGACGAAAGAAGACTGACCGAATGAAGGCGTGAAAAATACGTTGATGTATTTTAGAGAGAATCCAGCCTATGTCCACATCAACACCATGGTTGAAATGTAGAGAACTAAAGACACCTACAGGAATATCAATCACTTTAACAATGCTTTTGGCTCTCTTTTCCCCAATAAATATCTCCAAGATGATCAGACCAAAGAAAAGCACGATCAACAACGCAACAGAGGCAGGGAAAGAAACAGAACTTAGGCCAATTAGGCTATCGACGCCCCAACAGGCAAGCAGTATAGAAAGGATGCCCATTGGAACGTATATCCATGAAAAGATGGAGCGACGCCATGCTTGCTTTGCAACCTGGACGGCAGACTGTGAGCTATGTCAATTAAGATAGATGAGGTCTAGCGAACCAATTGAAGAGCTCTTGCTAGATCCCATAGCCCGTCCATACAGACATCCAAAAGCAATGCCATCGCATCTGCTGGGCTAATAATTTTCTGAATAGGTTAAAAGAACAGAAAACGATAGAAGGTAAAGTAGAGGTATGGAGTCGAGCCGTTCATGCCGAGGTTCAGCTTTGGGGTTTTCCTGTGCAAAGAGTACGGCACGTGACGCCTTTTTCCCCTGGTGATTGTTCTGGTATCTAATTAAGAGGTGTAGAAGGAGATTAAACAGAGATATCCATAGGGATAATAGACCTATCGTCTCTTAAAAATGACATAACGATTGATTCAAGTTCAGTTGCGAACTTGTGCGATAAGAAGAGTTGGGCAAAAGGATATATAGAACTTATCAATCTCGACTCTGCAACTTGCTACTTAGTCCGATAGTTGACCTGGCGTGCCCTGGCTATCGGTCGTTGTTCACACCTCCTGGTGTTTCTACTGTGTGATCTGGACAGCATGAAGATCCCGACATAACGATTAAGGGTTTAGATTGTCAATGGGCATCGAATATTGCAGGTACGGTCCGTCCAAAAATAGGCACTGCCATCTGCACAACAGCCACTGGTCAACCGGTTTGAAAATAGACATATTTCCCACTTAGTCGCCCTGCCGCCTTGCATGCAAGATCTCGGGTGAGATCTTTTCGACGGAAATTGGGTTCCACGCCGGGTAATTCCAGCCCTCGAGAAAACAGGAACTGCCTCGAAGACAATGACCAGAAGCCCTCTCGAGTTAGACCTAGTCAGATGCACTTTGGAAAGTCCCAGACGCAATCAATCGCATGGTAGTGTTCTAGATTGGGCCCGTCTAACCCCGGGGCTTTACTCCGAGCACTCTGCAGAAAGAGGTGACCTCAATCGAAGCGAGAATGGCTTCCTAGTGAGTTGGTGCTATCACCGTGTGGTTCGTCGAACGCCCTGAGTCTTTCGATTTCTTACCAAATGACCAGTGCCGGTACAACTTAGGACATGCCTGGTATATAGACTCGACGAACAGTTCGGTGTGCACGCCTTGTTAGGGAATACAACAGTAATCTTACTGTGGGGCAAGACAGAAACATATATTTCCAGCGAAATTAAATGTGATGCTTCAGGAGTTAAGTCGTCTCTTTACGTAGACCTTTCCATCCGATAGGGTCTCACCTATGAGATGCTCCTCGACACTCTAAAGCCGGTCGTCAAAATCCCGTAATGTTCTTTGGATACTATGCATTGCTGCGATTCGATCAGCTTTAAATAGGGTAGTTGCCTTTTTGGCACTTACGATATCCTACGGGTCTGAATCCGGTTAGCCCGGGTAGCCAATGTAACCACCTCGTCTTCAGACCTCAACCATATATATCGACGGCGAAGAGTCATAGAAGCATAGTCTCCTCTGAGAGATTCTCGATCCGACTATTCAGTGTCAAGCTCCCTCCTATGTGGAGACCCGTTGAGGAATGGCTCCTCAAGTCTCTTCAAGTCGCGTACTAAATGCTTTACCGAATTATTCAAGATCCTGAGTGGTGTATTATTGTCCAAGTGCATCCGCGCATTACCACCTCTACTCCACGATCCAGACTGCTTCAACGCCTTTTTTGAAATATTCTCGTTCTCCTTGTAACCCGGATCTCAAATTATCGAAAGATCTATGAACTTGCTTTCCTGCCGAAAAGACTGCCAGGAGTGAAGCCCAGAAGACATTCAGAAGCGTAAAGAATGTGAATGTAAAGCTTATAAAGCCAACGATAGAAGATGCATAAGATATTGGAGCCACGGCCGGGGCCATGTCTTAAGCACGAAGATCTATGCTAGACACTGTAAGCTGAAAGTAGTGAGAGGCAGGAAGCAGATGCAGTTGAGAATGGTCTGTTGATCGCCGCACGGTTGTTGACGCATTGACGGCAGTGTTTGTAAACATTGATATTTCGACTTAACCTCCGCACGATCCCGTTTCTTACGCTCCAGTTATTCTAGCGGCCGGCGGGGGCTCTGCAGTACCTCCGCTGCAACAATGAATCCAGTTCAAGCCCAACAACAATTGCTGCGTGCACTTGATACCCATAGTACAGTGTTAAAAGAGGAGGATATACAATGGGCTTTCGAGGGCAAGAAAACGCAGAAGGCTGTCATCGAATGGGTTCAGGAATTCTTGGGTCCGGAAACACTACTGTCCCAAGAAGAGGCCGAGCTGTAAGCCTTTCGAAGAACTATCCAGTACAGTTAACCATTCTGACTCGTAAACAGATATTCGAAGCTTGAGAAGAACGGAACTGCTCACCGAATCTCTGCAAACCGCGATTTATCCGTTATCCGACCTTTCTTCGACGACCAAATCAGGACTGCCTTAAATTCGTTAAAAGACTCTACTTCGGCAATTGAGAGACATAATCAATTTCTGAAGCAACAACAACAAGCTCTGTTGTCTTTACAGGAGAGTAATGGCCAAGTACGTGAGCGTTGGAAGCGGATCGCTGGGCAGCGTCAGAAAAGGAGAAAGCAAGAAAAGCAGAACATAGAGTTGGCTGTAAGGCGTCTTACTCGCTATGCTTAGGATGGCCTTCTGACTTTGGTTACAGGTTGAAGAGCTAGTTGAAACTACGGCCTTTGCTATTGATGTCGCCCAACGCCAACTTCAATCAGCCAACAGTGTGTTCCCCAGCACTGTTGCAGAGTCACTCCAAAAAGATGATAGGATTTTGGCAGAGATCAACAGACTTGCTGGAGAGCTTGAAGTGTCTGGTGTCGACGATGAACAACAGATTACCCGCTCGAGGATGTTATGTGAAATACTAAGCACCTATCTTGTAGATGAGATTTGGTGCCGCCTCGACCGTATATACTTAGAGACCAAACAATCACCCACAAAGTTCAGTGGAACATGCTCAGAGAACGAAATAGATCTCGAATCTTCATTGAAAGCTGAACTTGACTCTCTTTATTCCGAGATCACAGCGGTAGCTCAAATGTCTGCCAGTCTGGAATTTGGGAACCCATTAACTGAGGCTACTAGCAAGAAAAAGGTTCAGAACGACAGATATATTGGATCAGTGCTCGATTGTGTACGTTGTCTAGTCTATATGCACGCGACATAGCTAATCATGAAAGGGTAATAACTCCATTGCCTACTTGCTTGAGAAGGTGGATCATTTGAAGATGCGCGCCCAGATTCATGCATCACATCGTGCAGCACTGGATACTATAGCGGGAAACCTACATGTGCTCCGCGTTTCCATGCATCAAACGAGGACTTCAGCTAACGATAGAGTTGGCAATCCTACAAGTCGGCTTACTGCTCCACATAAGTTTGAGGCAGAATTCAACGGAGCAAGCTTGGAAGCTCCGAGCAACTTCGATCATCGACGTCTTCTTAGCGACCTTGGCATCCCATCGCTCGATGAGCTAAGAAATAAAGACATTGGGGATGTACTTGATCTCACAGTCTCCGGAAAAGAAAGGAAAACAAGAGGTATCTCGTTGAGTGTGGAAAAGTCGCTTGACCATACCCTCACCTCCTATCTGAAAGATTCCTTCTGCACCCAGCAGATACTTGTTGATGCGCTCCTCGCTGATACCGCATATAACACAGTTGGAATGTTTGATCCAGAACTGAGGTCCGAGATCAACGCGCTAGAGGCAGATATTGGAAAGCTTGGCTCTGATATGGCAGACTTGGACTTAGAAAAGCTCGAGACGGCGAGTAAAGAGCGTGAACTTTTCGTAAACCAGTGGGCTCGTTGACGAGCATTGATATTGATTCTGTAATATTTGCAGAGTGTCCGCTTCTGTGAAATTTCTTACATACGAACAGTGCAATAGGTCCATTTTCCCGTATTCCCATTCTCTCGTACGTGATGGGACTTTGAAAATCGACACTTATGGAAAGCACGGTTCCAGTCTCGATTCACTTCAGTCAACTAGATCACAGCACATAAACTTATCGCGACAGCAACCTTACCTCTTTCCTTAATTTTGCTTATGAGCCTTCTCTGTCCACAATACCCTTTGACATAAAACACTCCACTTCCTCGCAATAATGCGCACGTATTCTAACAGCCACACAGCTTGGCGACTCGCAATCTTCACTACTCTCTGCAGCATCTCAACTACAATAAGCGCGTGGACCCCGATAATTGTCAAGAACATCACGGCGCTAGGCCCCCAGCTTACTCCAGATGTTACTGACGTGTCTCGCGATGGCGGCTACTCAGCGCTGATCAATGGCAACATTGTCTGGCTTTACGATGACACCGAGTGCATGGATCCAGGGGGGAAGCAGCTCTCATTTGTGTCCAACACTGCTGCATATGCCAATCAACCAAACAAGAATATCTCGACCGTTACTGACTTTGGCGTGATGCAGGCAGGGACGGACAAGGACGGGAATAAGAATTATGCTATTCTCGCAGACACCTCAGTTGGTACAGGAGGCTGGATTCCTTTCCAACCTGATGAACTGGACTTCAACCAGCAAAAGAAGAACGTAGAAAGAGTTGCTATCTGTGAGCTATTTCTGGCAGTACAGTTGTAGAATTGACGAGGTTTGACTGACAGCACTATCCAGGGCCCGGTACTTCTCCAACTCCGATCAGTACTACGCAGGCTTTCCTGTTTGCGCCCTTGGTATATGTGGATAGCAAACCACAAGATCCATCCAAGGAGTACCAAGCTCGAGGAATGACCCTGATTTCGATCAACGCTCCGATCTCTGGGCCCATTGCAACTCGGCAAGGCGATCTGATAATCTCGGGAACACAAATCGATTTTGGAGGGTTTTCATCATTGCTTGGATCTACAAGTACCAACTCTATCTCAGACACCGATTCTGGTAACCGTGATGTATATATGTTTGGTATGACCGGTCATGGCCTCCAAATCGCTCGCGTCGGAATCAATGATGTTACCACCTACAACAAATACACTTACTGGGACCCGGCAAGCCTCAGCTTCTCATCTGTAGCTCCAAGTCCAGACATTACCGATTATCAACATATCTACCTGCCCGGCTCTTTTTCGTCAGGAAGTATCTTCTACAGTCCTTACTTCGCGACATTTACCATGGTCTACTTCAACAAGATGGTAGACTCGACGTTCTATATCCGTTATCTGGAGCTCAATGGGCCCCTCAAGGATGGTTCGGTCTGGACTGTGGGGGGAAAGAATGGGAAGGGCATCAAAGCGGAAGATGTGGAAGCTCTCGTCAAATATCCTTGGTCTGCAGAGCAGAAGCTTTACCTCTCACCTGCGGGCAAAGGAGGTTTCAACTATGCTGGAATGGCTCATCCTGAATACTTTAACCGGCAATATTTTGCCCAGTCTCTTTATCCAGACAGCACGCCTCAAGAGCAACGTTTCAACGATTGGTATGGCAACAATCTGGTAGCAGAAGCTGATGCTGGTATTGATGGGAAATACTTGCTCCTGAGCTGGACGTCCCAGTTGATCGGTGGAACAGATACCGGAATCTACCAAGTCGTGCTCGCCATGGTGGAGTTTGATGATATCCCCCCTGTGCCGACCACCACATCCGGTCAGGGTACTCAGACCGCATCTAGCTTATCCTCGCACAGTAGTGGGCCCAACAAACCAGCCAACACAGACGACAACATGATGTTAAAGAGTGCTGGTCAGGCCTTGGAGTTTTCGATAGAATCCACCAGCATATGGGAGATTCTGGCTCTATTTTTGATCTTGAGCTTCGAGCTCCTACTCCTCTGGTAAGCAGTTACTGGGAGTTTTTGAGGAGGCTCTGAAGCAAATGCAATGAATTGGATGGATAGTCAAGGATCGCATATTCTTTTACTAAGTACAGCTATAGCGATTATTGAGGCATTACTTTCGTGCAGCGTCCATTTACTTCTGCTCTTGCGCTATAACATCATAGATGAGAGGCGGAGTGCGCAATGGATTACATAGACATGGGAAGGGCCATTGAATGGATAGATTTTCACTCACAGTTCTTTCGCCGTTCCAGATCATTGAATGTCTCAAGTTAAAGAGTTTGCTAAAGTGCACAGTATCGCCTTTGATTCTCTGCGTCAGCTGATAGGTCCAGTCATCGCATAGCATAAGCAAACAGGTCCTTTGGATCCACGGGTTAACAGACATCGACGACTTGACTGATGATTAGGGGGAAAACGAACGCCTCCTAAGAGTGACAGCTGACGTCGATCCTGTTTCTCTACCCCGTGAAGTCCCTCAGTAAGAATGATGATCTCGTCAGCAACGATTCGAAATTCTTCATCTTCCATAATGCACACTCGAGCTCGCATCTATTGGCCCGGGCCACTAAGGCTGCTATGCTACTCCTATTGCGCAACCTTGCAGCTTGGAGCATCGTCGAATCATAGCATCATAGCCGCACACAGACGACTTGACAAAACAAAAACATCACTCGCATTGCGGCCCGCCGTCATCAGTGCAGAAGCTCGAGCTGCGAGTATGAGTAATGAGCTATGAGGCATTTCCAATTGGGCAGATGACCACAAGGAAGGGTTTTTGCACTGCCTCCGCCATTGTGGCGCGTGTTTCGAGAGAGAGCCTCATGCTCGCTAAAGACCGTGCTAGATGCACCCAATTCTTCAGCCGTGGCTACCCAACCTTCCAACCTCCCTCCATATTGTCAAATACCTTGCAGTGGCAACTGTCGCACAGCATGAAGCTGTGAGGCTTATGAGTGCTTACGTTGCCCATGGCCTGCAATTCAGTTCATCGTACGGAACATGTGGCTTGAAACCATGAAGAGGTCATTTCCTGATCTGGTCGTCTGGTAAAGGAGTCACAATGTTCTATGGGACGGGTACTGGTGGGCCTGCTGATACTTCGTGCACTGGGTACTGACGACAGCATCTTTTCCATTCACCATTCTCGCTATGGTCTCAGAGATGGGCATGGAGACCAGGCGTTTTGACCTCAAGGCCATGAAATCTCGAGGACAGTGAGAAAGGTCAACACCACAAACACCACCACCACCACCAGAAAACTGTAACGGCCACACTCCGAGACGACATGAATAGCTATAGACAGGCCTCGACTTGCTCGTGCTCACTTTGAAACACACGTGTGATGTTGGTGCTTCCAGCCTCAACCTCCTGCGCAAAAGCTTGCAGCCATACTCCGTAACGACCGCAGTCTTACTCGCTGAGCATCTCTTATCTCACACCGCTTGGTCTTTGTATGTAGGTATTCGTTGTCGCTGCTTGTGCCTACAATTGCCTTGTTATGTAGGTATTCGTTGTCGCTGATAATTGATTGTGCCTTCAATTGCCTTGTTGTTTCCTAGTCTATCATGTCGCTGCTTCCTTCCGTAGCCGCGCAATTCTTCAGCTGACATGCAGAATTGCTCGTTCGTGAAACCTCTCACTTCGAGACTGGAACCTTCCACCAATACGCATCTGTTCCTTCAGCCATTTTCTTTTCTTGCTCTGTCAGACACCCTTACCATCACCGAAGCCATACTCAAGATGTTGGACTTTTAGCGCGCTTAGGCTTTTTCAAGCCACAGAAGCGGGCAATGCAAAAAGGTCCAATCCTTGCTCCTGCGGCTCACCCGACAATCATGACCCAATACGGATCACCACCAAACCAGTGTCACACTCTCGTCATTTCTTGAGCATACTAGGCTGCAATACCCTTCTGGTCATTTATATACCGTTGAGAATCCTCACTATTTCATACATCCTACATTCTCACGTCTGCGCTCAACTAAGAAATAATACGAACCTACTCTACTCAATAATTGTGCTTCGGATCATCGCCGCACTGCTCTACCCACCTGTCGGAATCCAACAAGTTGACTTACTCTTGTATTAGAGAGCTACAAATTGCCATTTAATCAGCGACAACTGTCATGTTTGCCTAGCTACATGGCTTCCACCAAAGTTCTCCTGCCGTTGTCTCGCCGATCTAATATCCCCGAAGACCCAGGTTAGACGCTCAAACCCTCATCAGCCCGCAACAACAGCGGTAAATAAAGCGGGCTGTCGGCAAAGCACCAAGGGCATTTCAGATCCAAGGCAGATTAGAAGAACCCAGAGTCCGATGTGTGTTACCCAGCGATACTTTGTCATCTACCCGGACGGTCACCGCGAACCTCGAGAAAGGCTGTACTGGTGCCCACGTGGGACACCCAATTGTCCGTGCAATCAAACGGAGATCGTTGATCTTTTCGAAGACGAAATCGCCGTACCTCCCGAGGCGCCTCCTGCTCCTCAACCACGGTATCAGGTTATTGAGCCAAGGGCAGTCAGGAGACAGCCCCAGCCAGAAGTCGTGAGATACCGGAAAAAGCCCTCGGACGGGTTGAAAGCTGTCTGGGATATCCACATTCCGTTCACTTCGTGTAACAAGAAGTCCAAGCCTCAAGAAAAGAAGATCGTCATCAGAGAACGAGAACGGATTCCCCGACCTGGTCTTCGACCACCCATTATTCATCCGCCGCCACCACCACCACCTCCACCACCACCACCTCCACCACCTCCACCGCCTCCGCCTCTCCCACCTATCCGTGGCCCCCCCATAATGTTAGGGCTGTTTCCGCGCCCTGCAGGAGGGCAACATGAGCTTGCCCAGGAGCGCGAGTGTCGCAGAAGAGCTGAGCGCATCGCTAGGGAAGAACATGAGGCACGAATCCGTGCCCAGAAGGAAGCAGACAAGGTGCGCCGACAGAGGGATCGTGAGAAGAAACGTAATAGCGACCTCGAGCGGAACAGAAATCGCCTGGAGCAGGAAAGAAGAGATTGTGCGGCATTAGCAGAACGTCAAAGACGCCGCAATGACGAAGAAAGAGCGCGTGCGGAGTCACGAGAAAGGGCCAGACGAGCAGTGGAAGCAGTCAGGCACCAAGTGGAAGAGCAGATAGCGCATGCGGAATTACGAGTAAGGGCCAGACTCTGGACAGTAGAAGCAGTCAGGCGTCACGAGGAGGAAAGGGCATGGAGACAAGAGGAACAGGAAGAGGCAAGACTCGAGGAAGAAAGAGAGCGAATTGCTCGGCGGGTTCAACAGATGATTCCGCGCGAGCCTCGTCACCCACCAGTAATTCACCAATTTGGCCGAGGAAGCTTCGAAGCGAGAGGAGATCGTGTCATCGACAATGCAATAATCAACGCAGAAGAGAGACGGCAGGCAGAAGGACGTGACGGCTGGTTTCGACGGAGATCCGTCGGAGGTGGTCATCGAAGACGTGATCAAGCTGCAGTGGGTGAGCGAAGGATATTTGAAGATGATTTGGGAAGAGTGGGACCACGTTTCTTTTAGCCAAACTTTTATGCTACTTTGCTGTCTGTACGAGTTGAACTGATTGTTTTCGCTTGTCGCTCGTTGTCTCTGCATCTGGGTTATCAATTCAGTGTCAATATGTCTGTCAGTTTTTGTTATTCGTGATATTTTGGTTTCTATCGTTTCTTGCAATACTTTATTACGCTTAGGATCATCGTTTAGTGCTATCGGAAATATAGATCGTGCTGTGCGTGCTTCTCGCACTAATGCATCGTACAACGCAGGTTTTCTCCGCAGAGCTCAACGATTAGTCGCATGCGTTTCCAGTGTATCATTGTATTCCTTAGTGGACGTTTGGCTGGAGAGATCACTTGTTAGGTGCCCAAAGCGATAGATCAAACAGGAACGGAAGTGCTACCAGGTTATCATCGGTTTGTAAAGGGGGGTCGACCAAACCTCTGGAATCGCGGAAGCCTACGGAGGTGTTGAGAGTCTGCAATACAACGCGATGTTACACAACATGCATGCACGTCCCCGTATGGTGGGGTATGTGGGTGCCTGGCCAAAGGGATGGAAGCCTTAGCTAAACATTCAAATCGTGGGATGCTTTCTCGGTTGTGATGGAGAATTCCATAACCTGGAGTGTTGTTGTTCTTTCTTTGGTTCTACCCATTCGAAGGGTCGGTGGTTTTCCCCAACAATGCTTCGCCAAACCGTACGATCTTTCGGGGCTCTTTCCCTTACCGATACTTCGTTACCAGCTGCTCAACTTTCAAGGTCGCTCTCATCTCATTCCAAGTCAGATGACAAAGGCAAGGAAGACGAAGTGGGTGCTGTTCGAAAATTCATGGTCGATCTGAGATCGAAGCCGATACCGGAGAGTGTTCCCTTTTTCACATATAGCAAGTCTTCGGGTCCTGGCGGTCAGCATGTAAATACGTGAGCGCTCTAGCGGCAGGCACGTTATCGCCAGACTTTTGACAGATGCTCTAGCACCAATTCGAAAGTTACCTTACGCTTGCCCATCGAGAAACTAGAAAGTCTCAGCCCTCGGCTGCTGCACGAAGTATTCCACAAGCATCAGAACTATAAGAAAAACTCACGTTCTCTTGTCTTTACTTCGCAAGAAGCGAGGTCGCAGCCTGAAAACAAGCGGAAATGCTGGAAAAAACTCTACGAACTGCTTCGGATGGTTGGGGAAGAGGTTTTACGCAATGAGCGTTCCATTGCCAAAAATAGCGAAAGATTTGTCAGAGGGTGAGTCAGATAACTCTATGCGTATCCCAAACGCATCAATTATGCAATCAATTCCTCAAGCTTACAATCGTTGAGTGCGCTGTTTGACAACCCCATATTTGAGTTCAATACCAAGTACAAGATGGGGAAAAATCGCTTCGTAGCTGAAAGAACTAAACGATTTAAGAAGATACAGAAAGCTAAGTATGAAGCAAAATTGGCGGAAAAGAAAGGAGATGGGGGGAGATAAAGGGAAACTGAAGGGGGAAAAGGCAGTTCTGCGACTTTTATCCAGTCGAATCCACGGCTCCCTCGATTAATTTCCGCCGTTCTAACCGTCCTATCATATCGAGGGCTTCTTTATCTCTTGTACTGGACAGAATACCTGCACAAGCCTCATCTCCAACCTCTCGGCGGAAGAGACGTAGCAAGAGAAGTGAAGCCCGCGGTGCTGTTGAAGGCTTGCTGGGACACGAGACTGGTCATACGTACACACGCGGAGAAAGACTATGAACACTTTTCCCAGCTGGCGGCTAAGGTCGCCCCGCAACACTATCCAACCAACATAACTTTCCCCCAAGGACACATCTATCACATACCTTCTCCTTCCCCTCTGTAGATCGTCCCATGCCCGAGGGCAGTAGCCTTCTCCCAGTGAATCCCGCTCCCCTCGTCCACCACCTCACGCCTTGCTGCCCTCAATACTGTTCCAGTCACATCCCACCCCTCTAACCAACCCCCTACCCTCAAACTCTTCCATCTTCTTGGCCCAATCCCAACGCACCTACCCTCCCATCCATCCTACATCCCTCCTTCCCCCCCACTCTTCCCAAAACCATCCGCCACTTCCCTTCCCCCTTACTCCTATCAAACCTTTCCAAGCAAGAACAACCGTCTGTTAGTAAGTAATAGATTTGCCACATCAATGAGATCGTATGGGACGGCTGCTGCAGTGCCAAAGCAGGAACAAAGCAACAGTGTGTGTGCTATACCGTGACAGCTCAAAAAGTCAGTACTGTATGCATGACAGAATCTCGAGTCATGAATTAACTATCGTGGAAACACTCTGTTGTTCTGATGACGTGTTTTGTAACGTTGGCGTGTTACGGTTCTCTATGAACGAAGGTGATGATTTTTTCACCAGCTGGGCGTCGTCGATGCTTCGAAGTTCGGACGGAGGTCGAAGTCTTATGGTTGAACTGTGAGGATTAGGAGGAATTGAGTTGGTTGGCTCATTAGGTCCTGTGCCAATGGGGTTTTCTACAGAGCAGACGAGCCCATAGGGTGCCGCGTCTTGAGGTCAAACCAAATCCATTGGTCTGCGTAACAATAATGTTGACAATGCGCAACCATTGTGTATTACGCTGGTTACACGAAAGAGGAAATCCAACTGCTGTCGGGGGACGCACAGCGGGACGCAGGAATAACAATGATAGGTGAGATGGTGGCAGGATTCTTCGGCCTACGCCTCTCAGCTCCTGGTTCAATGACGCATCACTAGTCTTGGTGATAGATATCCTACCTATTTCGGCCACCAATTGTTTCGAAAGCTACATTTGTACCATACTGTTTTAGCATTGGCTACCTTTTCAGACTCCATTTCGTATATCAAGAGTCGGTCATAGAATTTAGAATGCTTCTTTAGAAAGTAAAACTACTGACAACCAGAATGCCCTCGCCTCCTAGCCGAATATCTACCCTTCTTATTTCCAAGCTTATCCACGATGGAGTTGGCGATCGCGATAGATTCCTTCGGTAGGGAGAAGCTTTCCATTCATGGAGATCAATACCATTGCACATCTTCAAGATGGACCTTAAGCAGCTTGCTTTGGCAATGGATGGAACCGCCTAGCATGGCACAACATCCGGGTAGAAGAGATGAGACCGGCGCAAGGCGAGCCAGTCCGCTGTATCTGATATGTCTTACAATCAGCACAGGAGGGTAAGCCCTCGTTCAGAGCAAGAGGGTTGAATGGTTTGCATCGTAAGCGACTTCTAACTCTTGCGAGCAGCCTGCAAGTCATCTGGACCGCAATAATGTCGCAAGGCTCTGTAAGTCCTCCTCCCATATCCTCAATTCTGATCCTCTCCTTCCTCCTCTTTTCTTTTCTCCTCTCTCATGTTCTGCTCCCCCCTTGCTCCTCTCAAAATATTTATAGTAACCTTTAACATCATCAGCCCTACCTCTCCTCCCTTGGTCTTCCAGCCTATCTAATCTCTCTTGTCTGGCTCGCTGGCCCACTCTCTGGAACCTTCGTCCAGCCTTGTGTCGGCGTCCTCAGCGATCGTTGCCAACATTCTTGGGGCCGCCGCAAACCTTTCATTATCATTGGTACCATTGCGACTACAGTCTGTTTGTTGGCTCTTCCTCGGACTGCTGAAACCGTCGCTCTTCTGTCGTCGTCCACGGGAGTTCATATTGGAAGGCGAATGGTGTCTATAGTCAATGGACTAGTAGCGTCAGCCTGGATCTGGGCGCTCAACATCGCCATTCAGCCTGTCCAGGCGGGCATAAGGGCATTGATAGTCGATTGTTGCCCGCCTGGACAGCAGGTGCAAGCAAATGCATATGCGAGCTGCATTATATGTCTTGGGACTGTCCTGGGCTATGCGTCAGGATTTGTTTCGCTGCCGAATACGCTGCCATGGCTCGGGAATACGCAGTTCAAGGGACTTTGTGTGGTTGCTTCTGTTGCTCTGTGCTTAACAGTTGCAGCTACTTGCCTTGTAGTGAAGGAGGAAATATTTGTTACGAACAACCAGAATCTGGACAGCGGATCCGGTGTCTTTGCGGTGTTTGGACAAATTCTCACCACTGCAAAAACCATGCCGAGCAAAATCAGAAGAGTCTGTATGGTGCAGTTTTTTGCTTGGCTTGGTTGGTTTCCATTCTTATTTTATGTAACCACGTGAGTCTCGATCTCCATGAAAGCATCTTCCCTTGGTATTGGGACTATATCACTCACACTTTTGGAATGAGATAGGTATATCGGTAATCTCTGTAAGTTTTGGAATCCAACTCTTTCTGTTCTTTGACACTCACATAGCAAAGACCAAGCCGAAGCCCTTTCCTTAACCATCCACCCTGGCCCCCTCCAGACGCCTTTGGCACTCCACCCGGACTCTGTTCGCCAAGGTACACTGGCTATGACTCTCTTCGCTATAACTGCCCTTGCTGCGAACCTCTTGCTCCCTCTGTTTGTCTCTTACCCAAGTAACCCATTAGAGACGTCCATGTCATGCTCCAGAAGCTCTACGACTTCCTCAGACCTCGAAGCCATCGAAAACGAAGAATCAGCCCCGGGTACTCCGACCAAACGTCGTGTCTTCAGTGCCATTACTGGGCCTCCTCGGCTGAAGTCGGTTGTCTCTATTCCCTGGCTCACTCTTTCCCGCGCTTGGGCGGCATCGCACATCCTCACTGCCGTAACACTACTATCTACAGCTCTCACTCGCTTACGCACTTCTTCCACACTCCTAGTAGGTCTCCTGGGCGTGTCCTGGGCTTTGACGCAATGGGCTCCTTTTGCATTAATAAGCGCCGAAATAGCCAGAGAGAGGTCTAGGCCTCGGATTGCTACTTGCAGTGATTATGATGAAGACAGTGAGCAAGAAGATGTCGATGGTAGGACTTTCGACCTACAAGCAGGTACCATTATGGGTGTGCATAACATGGCGATCGCCACACCACAAATCGTTGCTGCCATTGGGAGCAGTGCACTTTTCTGGGCGTTGGGACGATGGGGCGTTGTTTACGGGGAGGCGACAGGATGGGTGCTGAGAGCTGGAGGGCTGGCTGGTTTCGTCGCGGCTTGGTTGGCTGCCGGCATTCAGGACAATTAGGAAAATGAGAAAAGTGGAAAGGTCCTCCAGCAGTGCATCGTATTAAAGTACGAGAAACAAGTACAAATATGATTCCTGGGCTTGCTAGTAGGGCCTATGCATGGCTTGGGTACCTCTTGGTATGTATTCAACCTTTTCACCTACATAGCATGCGAAGGTAACAAATCATTATCATATCAGGGGACATCGACTCGTCTGGCAGCGGCTTGCATCTAGAATATTCAATCGCCGCACCACCAAAGCTCCCTCCACGAAAAGGGAAAAGAATATAAATAACGCGAAGCAAACGAACGCCTCCATCTGGAACATGATAGAAGGAGGCGATTTTATGTAAAGGATTTATTGAGCTTCAACGCAGCAACGCCGCCTACGGCCTCAGATGGCTCACCACATCCAGTCATGAGACTGGCGAAGTCATCTTACATGGACCCTACCTATGCACAACGCTCCCAACAATTCATGGAAGACAAAAAGATCAAGCTGAGCACAAACCAAGATTAACGAGTAGTAGATAGAGGCGTCGGTTCCCAGCGATAGATTACGAGGATGAGTAGATACGGATTAGAGGGGGACTTTAAGCTGCCAGCAGCGTTCTAAAGTATACATAGATCTAAGAGTTATTGAATATCAAAGACATGTAGGCGGATACAACGGCTTTGACAGCCGTCCTCGCTCTGTAAGCTATTGACACGGAACTAAAATCGCTCTTTCCCATTATTACCGAAAAATTACCGCAAAATTACAAAGTCTCTACGATAGCCTGCGCGTCATTCACGTTGTTCACTCTCTGCCCGTAAGACTTTGGTGACTTCGGACCTGGGTGCCATCATCCACTCTTTGTGATGGCCCGCCTTGGTAGGTTCGGGTTCTTGGGCGTTGCGGTGGTGTTCCACATAATATACATCTACTCCATCTTCGACATCTATTTCGTCAGCCCTATTGTCAGTGGTATGAGGCCGTTCGCAGTGAACAGAAGTAATGGTGTCGAGGCTCCAGCCCAAAGACTTGTTCTCTTTGTGGGTGATGGACTTCGTGCTGACAAGGCCTTTCAATCCTTTCCTGACCCGTCACCATCATCACCCAATGCGCCTGAAGCTTTGGAGCCCCGGCCTTTGGCCCCATTCCTTCGTTTTTGTGTACTCGAAAGAGGCACGTTTGGAGTGTCTCACACACGAATGCCCACGGAGTCAAGACCGGGGCATGTTGCGCTGATAGCTGGGCTTTATGAAGATGTGTCGGCGGTCACAACGGGCTGGAAGCTAAATCCAGTGAATTTCGATAGCGTTTTCAACCGGAGTAGGCATACGTGGAGCTGGGGTAGCCCGGATATACTGCCGATGTTCAAGGAGGGCGCGGTCAGAGGAAGGATCGATGCGGAGATCTACGAAGAAGAGTTTGAGGATTTCACAAAGGGTAAAAGCTCGGGCAATCGATACCCGCTACACAAATAGCTGATTGGTGGCAGATGCAACTCAATTGGACACTTGGGTCTTCGACAAGGTTAAAGGCATGTTCGACGAAGCTACGAGGAACGCTACGCTCGACGCTGCTCTACGTCAAGATAAGAACGTCTTCTTCCTGCATCTTCTTGGTCTCGATACCACAGGCCACGCTTACAGACCCTACTCAAAGGAGTACCTCCACAATATCAAGATCGTCGATCAGGGTGTCCAGGAGATTACAAGGCTTATAGAAGTCTTTTATGGAGATGGCAAGACGGCATTTGTTTTCACTGCGGATCATGGCATGAGTGATTGGGGTAGTCATGGAGATGGCCATCCGGACAATACTCGGACCCCGTTGATCGCATGGGGTTCTGGAGTGGCGAAGCCGGTCCTTAAAGCTTCAGGTAAAGCGCTTGGGCATGAGGACGGATTCTCTTCTGATTGGGGACTCGACCAAGTCCAGAGGCATGACGTCGACCAGGCAGATATTGCTGCATTGATGGCATACCTTGCTGGGTTAGAGTTCCCAGTGAACTCGGTTGGTGCACTACCGCTCTCATACGTCGCAGGAGACCCAAATGAGAAGGCCGAGGCAGCTCTGGTAAATGCTAGAGGGATACTGGAAATGTATCGGATAAAAGAAGAGCAGAAACGGGCTACCCAGCTGCAATACAAACCATTCTCTAAACTTGGTGACGAAAAGCATTCAGTAAACCATCGCGTAACGGAGATACAAACCTTGATTAGGCAGGGGCAGTTTGACCAAGCAATAACCATGAGCCAAGAACTCCTTAACCTTGGCCTCGAAGGACTGCGCTATCTTCAGACCTACGACTGGCTTTTCTTGAGATTACTCGTGACCCTCGGGTACTTGGGCTGGATTACTTTTGCTATTACAACTGTCATTGATATGCATGTGTTGCAGGGCAAGACTCAGACGTTGAGAACAACGGTGACGACCATGGCCTTCGGCGGCCTGCTAGTCGGTGCATTCTCTGCTTTGTGGTTCCGTAAAGCGCCTTACACATATTATGCTTACACAATATTCCCCTTCATATTTTGGGAAGAAGTATTTGCCAGTAGAGGGGCGATATTTGCAGGGGGTCGTCATTTATTGAGAGGAATAGAATCCAAGAAAGAGGTGTTTCTATTAGGAATCAAAGCATTGGGCTTTGTTGGGCTCATGGAAGCCCTTGTGAGTCTTCTCTATTAGACCTCCAGTAATCTAGCCACCACCATGCTAACCGGGATTGTAGGTACTATCATATTTCCATCGTTCGGTTTATACCGTCTGCTTCGTAGCCGCAGCTTCATGGCCTTTTTTCTATGGGCGGGACTTCATTTCGAATAATAAGATTATAATTGCCACCTGGGTTGCGGCGTGTAATTCAATGAGCCTATTTACCTTGTTGCCTGTGATCAAGGTAGAGAGCATTAATGTAATGTGAGTACTAGGACTGCACGTTTAACCCTACCTTTAGCACACAAGTTACCCCTCTGCACTAGATCGCCCACAAGACTGATAGGAAAATTGCAGGTTACTCGGAGGTCTTCTTATGGCTTTTGTGGGAGTGCTGTACCTACTTTTCGAAAAAAGCATTGTTTCCTCTTCGACAACGGGCGATCTAGCATCCCCTACCGTAGACGGCATTTCACGAAGCATACTCGGCGTTCAAACTGGTTTGATCGTGCTGGCCATGGTCGTTACGCGGTCTAGTAGCGTCTCATTGCAAGCGAAGCGTGGCCTACCATTGGGCAACCAAGTGGTTGGATGGCTAGTCTTGAGTAAGTCATCCATTGCAAGATCCAAGTTGACCAACACACTAACTGAAGAAAAGTCGCGTCCCTCACCATTCCCTTCCTGCATAGCCTCCAACCGAATCATCACTACCTCCACCGTCTCGTCATCATGTTCCTTACCTTCTCGCCCATCTTCATCATTCTCACAATATCCTACGAAGGCCTCTTCTACTTCGCCTTCTGCGCCACCCTCGTCACCTGGGTCCGTCTCGAGCACCACATCTACACCTTTACCTCTCCCAACAAAAGAAACCCTTCTCCCCCCTCCCCCATACTAACCCCCAAACCTCTCTCCACCGCCATTCCCGCCATCACCTCCCAGCTCGCCTCCTCCACCGACCCAAACACCACCAACGACACCCCCCCACCCTACCGCCCCCTCACCCTCTCCGACGTCCGCCCCTCCCTCTTCTTCCTCTACCTCCTCCAATCCGCCTTCTTCTCCACCGGCAACATCGCCTCCATCTCCTCCTTCTCCCTCGACAGCGTCTACCGCCTCATCCCCATCTTCAACCCTTTCTCCCAAGGCGCCCTCCTCCTCCTCAAGCTCCTGATCCCCTTCGCCCTCATCAGCGCCAACCTCGGCGTCCTGAACCGCCGCCTCGGCGTCGCGCCCTCGAGCCTGTTCATGCTCGTCATGAGCATCAGCGATGTGCTGACGATGAACTTTTTCTGGATGGTGCGCGATGAGGGCAGTTGGTTGGATATTGGGACCAGTATTAGCCATTTTGTCATTGCGAGTTTGTTATGTGTGTTTGTGGCCGGGTTGGAGTTTGTGAGTGAGGTTTTTGTTAGTGGGGTGGAGGTTGAGGATCGGGGGGAGGGGAAGGCGAATGGGGCGGTTGGAGGCGGATGGGTGGGGGAGGAGAATGGGGGGAGAGGAACGGGAGTGAGGTAGGAGGGGTGAGGGGTGAGATGGGGTAGATGGAGATGTGGGCTTGTTGCTCTTATGTGTTGCTAATTATATCGTAAAAGATAGATATATATTATCAAATCTACTACGTAACTTTCAGAGGAATAATACATTGGCTACAGCAAAGAAGTAAACCAGACTTGTTCAGCCTTCCAACAAGTCACTTGGTCGGGTCGAACAACCTCTACACCAACAATTTACAAAAGATTAACTGATTCAGAACCGAAACGCTTTGTTCCAAGATGCTATCCCTAGAAACAGCTATATCGCTGGAACGATTGGAGATGCTGGACGTTACCCTGTGTAAGAACAACGCCATTGGGTATCAATGAGCTGCGTGAACCAAGACCTCCACGCTCAATACTCCACCCGTTTGCAATCCAAAGTCGCCGTCTTGCCTATAATCCCTTGAGAGACTCCCGTCCCTGTCGTAAGATCATGCAGCGATCTTAAGAGCTTGCACCGCCTTTGTAACCTCATCGCTAGCGAGCTGTTCCCAGTTCTCACGATCTTCGCCATTGACCTTACCGTCTTCCCCAACTTTGTCGTAGAGCATGCGTGATATGTTCCGATTAATGGCGGTGTATTGGTCGTTGGTAATCTCATTACTCTTGTAGTGAGGCTTTAGAGCCGCCGTGACCATGCTTTGGAGCTCTGACTTGGCTGACAGTGATAGGTTGATGCGCGATGGCGAATTTTCTGCGGACCTCGGAGGGCTTGAGCTTGGCGATTGTTGGGTCCGCGAACGTGGTTGTCGAGCTGCGTTCGGAGAGTGTCGTCTGTCGGTCGTAGGGTGCCGCGAATCATGAGTCGTCTGGTGAGAAGTAGTAGGCTCAGGTGATGCCCTACTCGGGGAAAACTCGGGTGGTGGGAAGATAGGTTCGACCTTTGATGTGAGTGAGAATGGTGATAAAGGACGTGTGGCGTTGTGGGGAGGAGGGGTGGTTGAGAGGGCTCGAGGGCTGGCGTGGTTGGAGGCTGGTGGCGATGCCCCAGGCGAAGAGACACGAGGAGAGGAGTTACCCGTGGCGGATGGGAAAGGTGGACGAGTTTGCCCTTTGGTTTCATCAGGTGCTGCGCTCGCCTCCACTTCTTGTAGTAACGATTGAAGGAAGCTCGGGCCCTTACTCAAAACCGTAACAGGTATGTGTGATGATGATGGACCTGCGACAGAATTGCGCCTGGAGTTACTTGACTCGGCCGGAACGTCCGATGATGATCCAGCGAGTTCCTCGTTTCTCCGTGTTCGCGGCCTTTTCAGCGGTCGCTCGGGTTTAGGAACAGATTCAACGTCAGAGGGTGATGTAGTGGCGGACTTCCGTTTCCTTTTATTTGGACTTGGGTCCATCTGGATCTGTTTTGCTTTCTCCAAAGCGTTCCATGCGCGGATCTCTTCTTGTGATTCGGGTTCGGGTGGATTTGGGCGCTCGCGGGGAGCCCGTATGTCGAGAAGCGTTGATGCGGCCTCTCGGAACCTGTTCGCTGCTCCCTGTCTTTCAGCCACTTGAAAACGTCGCTCCCACTGCCTGAAGTCCCGACGTTGAGAACGTTCTCGTTGTTCTCTACTGGTTCTCTCAGGACTTGATCCTTCGTCAAAAGGAAAGTCGAGGTCGATGTGAGTTCCAACCTGGACTGACTGCCAAAGACGAGCCCAAGTCGATGTGCTAGCTCGCGTCCGGTTTCTCACTCGTCGTTGCTGACTACGAGTACGCCTATCAGCTGCGTTGCGTGGTCGCGGCGCTGGAATATTCGCAGATGCACCCTCGGAAGTTCTTTCAATAGTGCATTGCTCACAGAACCAGTGCCCGTGTGGTATTGACGTGAGGTCTACGCAGTAAGAGTGGTATTCTGTACTGCACCCATCGCACCCAAGGAAGTCATCTTCATTGTCGTCTTCGCCGCATATTGGACATGGTTCCGAGTCAAATTCATCGTCGTCCTCTTCGATGAGCATTGATGGGTCAATGTCAGCAATTTGAGTTCGTTCGTCGACGGCATACGAGGAGATGACAGGACCTAGAAGATATCGTTAACTATTCTCCCTCGTATTCGACACTCCTACGACTTACTTCCAATGTAATCACTCAGTTCTACTTGAATGAAGCTTTGCCGACATATAGGACAGCTGTTCGCTCGTTCCACCCAAGGCTTAAGGCAATCATTGTGTAGGTTGTGGCCACAAGGCAATAGGTGTGCGACCATCGCATCTTCGGTTTTATTGCCCCATTCCGGAGACTTCGACGTGGATGATGAGCCCTTTTGGGCATCTTCTTCCACCTCGAGAGCTGGGGCAACAGAGCGGGGCAGGTCATTGGCGCTTTCGCCAAGGTCGCCTAAACAAATAATACATGTGTCTGACATGTTGTTGATCGTGTAGAATGGTTATGGAAGTCGGGTGTTCAAAAGTCATAGAGTTGGGGAAGTTGGTTTAAGAAAGTAAATTGAGATGGAAAGGAAGAAAGGTTGAGAGCTGCAGCGCTGGAGGTCTTGTCTTGTAATCATACAAGCGAGGCGCTAGTGCGATAACGTCGTCGTACAGGATTGTGAGGAAAGTGAAGCATAGCGCCGTAATATTACAGACCAGTGATCAAGAGTGTTGAGGTACTGATCACCGGACTAGAATAGTGACGAAAAATGAATGAATCATCGTGCGATAGGATTTTGCCCTTCAGACAGACTTACCTTATGGTAGAAAACTTCAGTTGCGGCCATTTCCTTGTAGTCCATCAAGCACATCAAGTGACGATTCTGAGGCAGCAGCTTCAAATCTGCATCCACGATTGAGTGAGTCATAAACACCCAAAGTAGGCAATTACCAAGTGGGAAATATGTTGTTTTTGGCTCATTGGTGAACCGGACAACCAGGTACAGGTCGCTGTGCTGATGAAGCTGACCATTGGACTCCAAATCTTCAAAAAGTTATGTTCACTTCACATTGTGCATTGATATCGAATCTTCCAGCACATAGACTGAGATCCAGTACGGTAGTCCTACTCCTTCTAGAAGAGCAGCCTCGCTGGATTTTGATTGTGGTTTGTTCGAGCAACGCATGCTATCGACTATCGACTCGACACTCGTCCATAAGGGAGCGTATCGATGAGACCACAAGATATCCGAGCTGTATCCCCTCCATATTTTTCAACTATACCTCCGCAATTTCCCGTAGACGCCGTATCGTAGATCTTGTAGCAGCAGCCGCAGGTGTCCTGTACATCACAGACTTGATTAAAAGGTTGCTATCTTTGGACATTGCTCAAGCTCTTTCCACTTACGAAACGGTCCAAGCACCACCAGCAACAGTCTTCTTGCATGATCGACAATTCCAGATTCCGACCGAGTGTCGTTTTACAGTAGTCTTGCCGCAAAAGGTGCAGGTGTACCGGGCATGCTGTGTAATTTCCATCTTCTTGACTTGCTTTCGGAGAGAAGCACCATATCTAGAGGGGTCTTTATCAGCGATCTATAGAAAACCATATCTGGTATCCACTGTCATGCAGGATCAGAAATGCTCGTGGTCACTGCTGCATACCTGGTACCGTATTTACCGGTGACGCCAACCTCTGCAGTCTCGAGTTAGCACACGCCTAACACCTCTAAGCTCAGGGCACCTGACACATACTCTTTGTGCGTTTCGTCATCTTGCTGACGGTGTAGAGCTTATACGATGAGGTTGTCTTCAGAAATCGATGTTGGAGTGGTGTGGGCAGAGTAACCTCGCTTAGAGCGGGAACAAGTGTCTTGGCGGGTTTCGGCGGAGTACCTACGGAGACCAATAGGGCGAACCCTCGGAAGCGAACTAATTGTATTTCTAGTGTACGGAATACCGTACTCCGTACATTATTATGTAGACATACGGGTCCACTTCGTTATTGTTGTTACTCCGATAGTCTTTGGTGTTGCCCATTCTTCCGTTCAGTCGATTATGTTTGTGTGTATATAGCAATGCCATTGGTGATTCTCTATTCCCAACCAGTATTCTGATTGTCTTGATTTTGCCTTGGAGTGACCTTGATTATGGCTTTTCTAGCATCGAGAGAATATGATCTTGTTCTCCTTGGGGCTACAGGCCACACTGGCAAGCTCTGTGCAGAGTATATCACTACCAGCCTCCCAACAGATCTGAAGTGGGCTGTTGCTGGTAGATCAAGTCCTAAGCTCTCTGCTTTGATCGATGATCTCAAAACTCTCAATCCTGATCGTCTACAGCCCGGTTTGTCTCCTTACTAATAATGCTATAGGCTAGACTGACATAATGATAGGTATCGAGGTGGCAAGTTTGACTCCTACAGACCTTAATGCTCTGACAGTAAAGACCCGTGTGCTACTCAACACCGTTGGCCCTTATTACCTTTACAGTACACCAGTCGTTGAAGCCTGCGTTGAACAAGGAACACATTATATAGACGTGTCAGTATCTCTTGCCTTTTGCCGACTTATTGTAATTAAAGCGAGACAGAACTGGGGAGACACCGTGGGTGTTCAAGATCATTAACGAGTTTCACGACAAGGCAAAAGCAAAGAAAGCCATTGTATGCACTGTAAAGTAACCGCAAGGCATAAAAGTATACTGAAGCTTTGATAGATTATTCCAGAAGCGGGCGTCGAATCTACGCCATCGGACTTGCTTGCTTTGTCCTTGGTTCGCCATATCAGAGATAGGCTCTCGGTGGGGACTCAAGACATCGTTGCTTCTGTTTCTGATCTGAAGTGGTCTCACCCTAGCTTTGTCGTCTGTTTTCTGGACTGACTTTATTTAGAGGTATGCCATCGGGCGGCACTTTGGCTACTATACTCAATCTATTTGATTACTATAGCGTAAAAGAGGTTGCGAACGCCTTTTCGCCATGGGCGCTCTCTCCTGTGCCAGGACCAAAGCCAAGCAGGGGCCCGTCGCTCATAACCAAGCTGCTCGGTCTTCGTTTCGATCCGGACCTTGGTACACTGACAACCTTTGTTGCAGCCACAGGAAACACTGCCATCGTCCACCGGACCTGGGGTTTGCAAGATGGCGGGAGGTACTATGGCCCGAGATTTCACTACAGTGAGTATATACAGGTACGAAATGCCCTCGTTGGTGTAGGAATTCACTTCCTCCTTGCCCTTGCTGGACTTGCTTTGTTGTTCCCCCCTGCCCGATGGCTAGCGAAGGAGTTCGTGTACCAACCTGGTCAAGGTGCATCAAAGGAATCTTCAAGAAATGAGGCACTTGAGTATCGGTCTATCGCAACCGCCGACCAAGACATCCGGAACCCAAGCCGTGCTATTGCTAAGTTCAGATATGACGGTGCGCTTTACTATCTTACAGGAATATTCCTTGCGGAAGCTGCAATGGTGATATTGCGAGATGAAGAAATGGTGAGAAGACTGGGTGGCGGAGTTTTAACACCGGCGATGCTAGGGCAGCCTTTTATTGAGCGGCTCAAGAACGCCGGGGTCGTTTTTGAGGTAGGTATGCTCCCTAATTTGTGAGTCGAGCAAGTCTAGCTCTAAGATTGGAATTGCCAAATTTCAGCCTATCTCGATAGCCTCCAGAGATGGTAAATAAGGAAGGGCTGCAACAAATGAAAACCCTCGCCAACCCGCCAATTGGGCATCCGAGTATTGAAGTTGAGAATCCTTTCCACAATCCCTGATGTATGTGCAAATACTAGAGACTCTCCCAAAGTTTACCATTTTTTATAGCATGGAAAACAAGGCTATTAGAGTGTTCTCAAACAGTACCCTTTTCGTTTTGTGGGCGAATTTGCTAATATTTCTCAGTCAGCTCAACCACAACTCGCATTATCTGAGTTCTTCTTTCACAGTGGCTCACTTATAACATCTTCTATCTACTTTCCCTCTTATTAGTTGCGCAAGTATCTCGTTTATGTGTGCAGCTGTCTCGTGACGTTGCGGTCATTTGACTCAGCAAACACTTCATGAAGTTTGCTCTAGAACGATTTCTAATTCAATGGAGTAAACACGTCCATGCTAAATTTCGAAATTGGATCGTGGCCAAACAACGTGGCTCAAAACCCGTCACTATCGCAATGGACAACAAGATGTTGCCAAGCCCCATATTCAGCCAGAGCTCTTCTAAAAAGTTACTCCTCCCAATATACGAATTTCCATCATGGGCAACATCCCTAGTCAGCAGCGCTATGTCTACGAGCAAGAGGGAGCTCACATTGCGATGCAATTACTGCAAAATCCAGAGGTTCAGCACGTCGTCAAGTCTCTCGGCGATTTCTTTCGGCACCATGGTGACTACATTCAACATAGGAGACGCCGAGGCCGGAAAAAGGATAAACAGGAGCGGGATGAACGGCTTTTCCAGCAAGGCCAAAGACAATGTAACGGATCGTACGTAGAGGATAACGGACGAAGAGACCGTGGCTACGGAAAACGAGGATTAAATCTGAACGACGACATGGATAATGGAAGGCGGGAAGGTGGAGGCCGAAGGCAGAACTCGAGGAATAATCATTCCAGGGGTTTGACTTTCGTCCAAGATTTAAGGGCACCACAATTCTAACCAGTGCTACAGACCTATCCCCTAACGACTACCACCGACCGTGCCACCCATGCTGCTACCGCCACTGCCCCCGACCCTCCAGAGCCCCACCGGAGCCACCCAACCAACCACCACGCGGCCCCCACCACGGTAGTCGTGAAGGACATACTCGGCGAAGGCCCCCAAGACTAGCCGACCCCGAAGATTCCGCAGACGAACAGCTTTTCCCTGCAGCGAATCGTCCACCGAGACACAGCGGACAGAACCCAGAAGCGGGGCCAGGACCAACCCAGTCTCCGAGACACAGCCGACGGGATCGGCCGTCAGGAATGCCCCCACAGGCTCCCCCTGATGGCGGTTCCAGAAACGGTGGGCCCTACCCGCATGGGGGAGACAGGCAGGGCCCACCGGCTGCGGACCAGGAGCGCAGACAGCGGAGGCCACGGGGGAGAGATCATGGCGATGGGGCTCCGAGGCCCCCAGGAGCATGGGATGATGGGCCGGGGGACGAGACGGGTTCTGCGGGTCTAGGTTTTCCGCCTGGAGGAGGGCCGGATTATCTGCCTGGCGGACCGAATTAGGTAGGAACTAGAACTTGGAGATATGGCGTTGAAGAAGGGGAAAACAAGGATGGAATGTGACGGGAGACGATGGGCCGAAGGGCGGGGGGGTAAGGGGCCGGATGGCTATGGAGGGCCGGACTATTCGCCTGGCGGAGGACCTGGTGACAATACCGACGTAAGAATAGGGCGTGGGAATAATGGAAAGGAAGGAAATTTCTGGTAGCGTCACCATGGATGCCTAGAGTTGTTTTGCTTGCACGGCGTGTCTGCTTCCTGATCCTGTTGCTGGCGTTTCGACCCGTATTCGGTTGGGATTTCTATAGACGCAATAACATCACCCTCTGCCTCGTCCGAATCCTACAAGCCCCAACACATCGCTCACGTGTGATGTTCGCAGAGCAGTCGGGTCTGGGCGAAGCACGGGGGAGAAGAGGTGATGAGATGAGGAGACACTCTGATAGAACAACCAATAGCAGAGTCGAGAAAGGCCATCGATGATTCCATATCCTGCTATATGGTATCGTTCTATCGTACAACATGTGTAAGGGTATCTAAGAACACAGCGCCACAGGCTGATCATTTCATCTCAGATGCTTTCAGAACTCCTTGAACGCCAAATCGTATGTTATACAGCAAAATGAGGCCTCCGCTACCAGCTCAGCATAGACGTTATACCCTCAGGAGGTCGCACTTCCTAGGTCTTCCTCTCTTCCTTTTCACTATCGGCTGACTCTCCACCACCTCCTCCACCTGACTCCGATTAACCGTCCTCTCGGTCCCCTCGGTCCCCACCCTGATGACTCCCCTGCCCCGCTTCCTCTGCTTAACCTCCTCTTCCCTCTTCAGGAACCGATGCACAGTCCTATGATCCATGACCCTCTCCTCTTCATCTCCCTTTCCCCACTTTTCCGTCTTTGGCCATTGATACCCATACAGCTTGCTATGCCTCTCACACCTTGGACACTCTTTCCTCGTCAGATATCCATTCTGCTGCACCCAACACGCGGAGCATGTGTCACAGTCTACCCATCTAGAGTAGGATTCGCCCAGCAAGAGAGGCGTACGGATGTAGTCGCCCGGGTAGCGGATAGTTGGGGTAGAGCTCTCGACAGTAGGGATGAGACGGGGTTTTCGCGGGCCTCGTTTGCGCTTCGACGGTCTAGGTACCATGTTGAAAATGGTGTTGTCGAGAACCGTGGTTGAGGGAAGAGACGAAAGATCACTGTCGGAGGGGGGTTCGATGCTGGCGCTAGGGGTGGTGGCTGGGGTTGCGTTTTGTTTGGGTAGGTCGTCAAAGATCGAGCCAGCTTCGGATGACGAGGCCGGAGTTGGGAGTTCATTGACGCCGCTCTTTGTAGGTGAGGTAAGACCAATACGTTGAGGTGTAGTGCGGCTGGGGTCTCTTAAGTCCTTGGTCTGACGCAGATTTTCGGTAGGTAGTAAGGTATCTCCAATGTAGTTCATGAGCTCAGGCCATCGCTGCGGCGATCCTTCAGTACTATTTGTACGAGGGCGCTGATCGTGATCTCGTGCCTGTTTTATCTGGCTTACAAGACCCGTCGCGCTAGAAAAGGCAGCCCTCACACCAGCTAGTAACTCGTCCTCATCTTGGTCCACTTCTTTCTTGAGCCCGGTTTCCGCGCTTGGGACATTACCGCTGCTGGCTAAAACCACATTTCGTAAGGTTGAGCCTGATTTCTCAATAATAGCTGCAGGAGCTGTGGATCGAGAATCGGACACCTCAATGCCAAGAGAGGATGAAACCCTGGCCGTCACCAGTTTCCTTCTCTTTCTGGGGCTTCCCTCGTCAGTTTCTGGAGTTATCGAAGCGGGACTGAAGAGTGGGAGCTGGCCATGTCTCCGCGACCGGCGAAAGGAGTAAGGTCCCGGTGCTTGGTTCTCGGATTCAACGTGGGGCGTGGAGGTACCACTTGACTGCACACTCTTGTCTTGTGCAGGCCAACCATTGCGGCCTTCTCGTTCGCAAGTTGAGCAAAGGCACTCGCAGTTGCCTTCTCCAAAGTAATTGTCGCCATAGGTGACGGTGATCTCTTCCCCGACCTGTATGTCTCGGATAGCGACCACTTGCATGCCTTCGGATCCTCGAGTCACGAGTCGAGCATTGGCGTCGCAATCATGATTTGCAAAGCGTGCTGGACCTAGAAATAATGAAGGTGTTTTCTTGCGACTGGACATCACAATGCTGAAGTCACGTCTAGTAAGGTCTAAATCTTTCTCTTCTTCTGGAGTCATGGACACCAAGTTTCCACAAAGATACCTAACAGCATCGCCTTTCTTAACCAATCGCCGAGCTGTCGCCGCAGCTTCTTGAGTAACGATGGTGTAGCGATTTGTCGTGGAGACTTCGAAGGGACAATCAGGGAGCCATATATTGATATATTTGCGCATGTGACGCCTAAAGTCTTCCTTTTCTCGATCAATCTTGAGATTATCGTAGACCTTGCGAAGTCCAGGAAGCTTAAGCAATGCTGTCTCCGCCTTTTGAGAGTCTTTGTCCACTACAACATCGTATAGCAAGATCGCTGTAATGTCATCCTCGGAGAGTCCACGAGCCGAGTTATACTTGGACCTATTCTTTCGGATCACAGTCCAGTAGTAGACCTGAAATACAAGTCAGCGGTGGGTTTTTCCGGGAGTCAAGCTACATTATGCATACATGATCAACCAGCGCGTCCGTCAGTATGTCATCGTATCCTGCGAGCTGAGAGAGCGTCAGGCGATCCTTCTTTGGAGCGACCTCGAGTGCCTCCTTTCGTGGCATTCTGAAATGAGAATTGGAGAAAAAAACCGAAAATGCTATGTGCGGCTGTTGTGAGGCCTTTCTAGAAACAGGAGGAAATATAAGCTGAGCCGTGAAAGGGGCTGAGAAAGCTGTGCATTGTTGGTAGCTTAATCACTTAGAGTAGGAAAAGCCGAGAGCTGATGTGAGAAAACACGTGGCCAAACTGGGGAACATATAGAAAGGAGTGTGCTATGTTGCGCATGCTAATTTCGCTCCCCGAACTGGGATTTGGTATTCAAAGGAGTGACATGCGATGAAAAGGGAGTGACGAGGAGGCGGATGAAGAGAAGAGAGAAGAGCCACCGTGACCTGCGCTAGCTCGGGATCTTCCGCGATGGATATTTTTGGTGTTGGATCAATAGCTCTTGATATCTCTCTACTGACAGATACCTATTGACGAGTTTCTCAATGCTGCCACGATGATACAACTTAAGGTATGGCATCCGAATGGACGTAGCTTGCTCTGGATGTTAGCTAATACCATAATGGTAGACGATGCTTAGTTGCATCGACAATTCCGGCGCTACAATAGTCGAGTGCGTTCGGAATCTACGAATGAAACGACATGCAAAGATTGGTACAAAGCATAATCTATAGTAGCCTCAAACTATGAGCTGATGTGTTTAAGGTGACCGCATAATAATTGTTGTTCAAAAAGCACGCACACAGAACGATGCTGGTCTAGGAGGAGCCATGGGGGCGGCAGCGGCAAATAAAGTCAGAAGAGGGGATATAAGGCATGCTATAGTGGTACGAACGACCAAGAAGGTTCAAAGAAAGGATGGGATGGTTGTCAGATTCGACGACAACGCTTGTGCTTTGATTGGGAAGAACGGGGAGCCGTTGGGCACAAGGATAAATGGTGAGACTACCGTACACTCCTTCATGAGATGTTGAATATGCATACATGGTTGAGGATGTACTAACATATAAATCAGGAGTTGTGGGCTCGGAGCTTCGCGATAAGCAGTGGTCCAAGATCCTGTCACTGGCGTCAATGCATGTGTAAAAGATATCAAGTCCAAGTTTCCCTTCATTTCCACTAAATTGTAACCGTCGTCGCTATGCTGCAGACCCATGTATCGCTTCAATTCTCCTCTAACGCCGGATGTGGTATCATAACCCAAAACGCCGAAACCGTTCTTTGAGATACCGTCCTTTCCCAGAGCAACCAAAGCGCCTATTGGAAGATGTTCCCGCAACTGCAGCAAACGTAAAAGAGTTTCTGCCCATGGCGGTCTTAGCCATGCTCGAGTAAGAAGCACTAGTTATAGACAAGCTTACCATTCCCGTCTCCGCCGACCGCTGCTGCGACTGGAAGAACACCGCTTCGCCCTCAAGACAGTTGGGGCACTTCTTGTTCGACCTTGGCAGCTGCAGTCAAGAAGCCACATTAGTGAAAGGTTCAACAACTCTTGCTCCCACCATCACTCAGATCTATCTCCGTGCTCTCATAACCACTGTCCACCTCCACTTCCTCCAACAGGTCATCATCCTCAATTTCCTCCACACCTGTAGAATCACTGCATTCCTCGCCGCCACAGTAAAAACAAACCACTTCTTGCCCACACAAAGTACAAAAGTCGGGTAAACCAACCGTGGGATCTGAACCAACATCCTGCGTAACTCCTGCTGTTTCTCCAACTGTGTTATAGAGGTTGTTTCGGAAGACGCACGAGGATTGGGCTTCTTCGCTGAATTGGCACGTTCGGCAGGCGAACATGAGTTTATTGGTATTTCGGTCTTCCTTTGGGTAAAGCATATTGGAGCTGAATATCTATTAGCTATCTGAGTCTGCAATGTACCTCTGTGTAGGTGACTCACCATTCTCGACAGAACCTGAATGTGATCTGTTCTTGGGTTTTTGCTTGCTGATCGTCAGACGGAGCAGGTGAGACGGACATGATGGCGGTGTTTTCTGTAAGGAGGGGTTGCTTCGTTGCGGCTTTTGGAGGTATGCTGCATAGGTTACTTGGAAAGCCGGTGCTGTGCTTGCTTTTCAAAAATTTGTTGTCAGTTGATTATAAAATGGAAGATGGTCTATGAGTCGCGAAAGCGCCATCAGCCCTACGACATCTGGTTTTGGCTTAGTTCTAGTTCCGCCCCACCACAATCGCAAAGCCCGACTAGCCGACAATCAACAACCTCCGTCGTAAGCCCTCGAATCCCTCAATCGCTAGCTTCTCTATACAAAAACCTACGTCCCTGCGCACTTTTTAATTCTTCATATAACCTTGCCTATCATGGTAAGTACAACAGACTTGACAGTCAATTTGCCAATAGCCCTCCCTATCTTAGCCATGAAGAGCTGACCGTTCCCCGCCAGTCTGACTCCGGCTTACCCACGGCTTGGGAAGTCCGCCACTCCAACTCCAAAAATCTCCCCTACTATTTCAACAGCTCCACCAAAGAATCCCGCTGGGAGCCCCCGTCTGGTACTGACACCGAGAAGCTCAAGGCCTACATGGCCCAGCACCACAGCGGGGCCGCCACCCGCCAGGATGGCTCACAGGCCAAAGAGGGCAAGATACGCGCTGCGCATTTGCTAGTGAAGCACAAGGACAGTCGGAGGCCTAGTAGTTGGCGGGAAGCGGAGATTTCGAGGACGAAGGAGGAGGCGACAACGATTATAAGGGGGCATGAGAAGCGAATAAGAGAAGGGGAGGTGAGTTTGGGGGGATTGAGTATGACGGAGAGTGATTGTAGTAGTGCGAGGAAGAGGGGCGATTTGTAGGTCTGTAAGGCTTCGAGACTTATGGGAGGCTAATTGAACTCGACAGAGGGTTCTTTGGCCGAGGAGACATGCAGAAAGAATTTGAGGATGTGGCGTTTTCGCTGAATCCAGGTGAGGTTAGTAGTGTTGTGGATACGGCGTCAGGAGTACACTTGATCGAAAGGTATGACTTCCCGTAGGAACGCTTACAAGGCTAGGGCTCACCGAACCTGTAGGCTTGAGTGAGTTAGTGAATGAACTGGTATGGTTATTGTATACGATTGGGCTTTGGGTAAAAAGCGCTGCATTATCTGTCTGCATAATGGGATAGGACAAGTCTCGGATCTTCGTTCTCTACAATTGTTAATTTCTACTGCTTAATCTTCTTATCGCAGTGGCAAGCCATTGAAGTTGTTTTGCTGCTTTAAGGAAAATTAAATCACAAATCAACCATCCCACTATTCATGTCGCATTCTGACCGCACTAATAAATGATTTGATCATTACTTTCCAAACAAATCCTTTTTAACTAGATCTCGACATATTGGATGATAGAAATCTTGGTTCTTCGCAAAAGTTTTCACTGCTAAATCTCGGTCCACCTGGTTCAGTTGGCGATAACTAAATGAAGCAATCAGCACACAGATTCCCATAACCAGCCAGTGGATGAAAAGCACTTACAGCGGTCTCACAAACTTCATTCTCCCTACTCTTCCCAACAATTCGGCTGTAGGCTCGTAGACATCCTCGTCTTTGGCTCTCAACCCCACCGCAAGATATCGGCTTACAATTTCCACATTCTGGCTCTTCGCAAAACCGTATTTCTCCCGCATAAGATGGACATCATCAACTTTTAGCGGGTCCTTGAATTCTTGCACCTGTTCGAGGAATACAACGATTTGATTCGCTGACCATCCTGCGATGTCCGATGTGGCAGGCTGGAACTCGTTCATGCCGGTTTCCCATTTAGAAGCAAGGGCGTAGCAGACGTCTACAAGAGAAGTATCGAAGTCGGGTTTCGGTGGAAAGCCTGGAGCGTAGAACCACTTGTCCCAGTCGAGGTTGGCGAGGGCTGTAGACGCTGTCTTGTCTGAAGAAAAGAAGGCGAGAAGTGTGGACTTGAAGTCATAGGAGTCGAGGGACTTACGAGCAAACTTCGTAAAGTACTGGTACCCATGTGAGCATTGGCCAGTAATGGTCAGTCCCAGGAGGTTACAAGTGGTGACCTTACATGAGGTATGAATTTATCCCATTTATCTTTTCCTAGAAGCTTTTCGAGATGATAAAGGAAAGTGAATCCTTTCTCGTATGGTATACTGGAGAATGCGTCATCCGGATCTTTTCCTTTCAGGTCAACGATCAGTTTAGTGAATTCATGATCTTCGCCGAATTGATTGATCGAATCCGTCAAAGCCTTCCAGCCAATTATGGCAGAAAAATCTCGATGAGCTTCGCCGTGCCTGTCGAGCACTATGAGTTACTTGCTATTACCAAGAAGCACTGACCATCTTACACTGCAGCTTGTATCTATTAGTCCGGTCAGTTGTTGTTTTGCACTAGGAACACTGAAACCCACTCTTCGTTCGAGGTATGTCGTCCAGCCCTCATTCAGCCAGAAGTGCTCCCATGAAGCATTACTGACCAAATTACCACTCCAGCTGTGGGAGAGCTCATGTGCGATGACGTCCACATTTGCACGATCCTACATTAGCATCCAGGCGGTTAGCTCGTTATATTGACAAAGAGATCAGGACCCCAGTTTGATCGCATCATTTTCTTGATGGGAGATTAGACTTACTCCCGAAACTACAGTTGGGGTAGCAAATGTAAAGACAGGATTTTCCATTCCACCATAAGGGAAGCTGGGTGGAAGTACGAGGATATTGTACGTAGTCCAAGCGTATGGGTAGACGATTTTCTGTTCAGAGCTTTATCAGCATTAATCCCTTACCAGCATATAGCGTGACAAGACCGACTTCGGCTGTTTGAATGAAACGTTCCGTATCCGCTTCAAATTCCCATTTCGACGCCTGAATCTCTTCAGGACCGGTAGCAACTGTGCTTCTGGGTCCAATCGAAGCAGTTGCAATGTCGCTATTCACCGTGAGTACTTCTTCTTGTATTGGTTTACGTTCTGACATCGAGACTAACCCGCTAGCTATGGCAAATAGGTAGCTCGGGATTGGAGTATCCTGTTTGAAGGTGTACAAGAGTGTGCCTGGTGTTCCTTCTCTGCCGGGCTCAAAGTCTCTCGCCCCAGTAGAAAGACCACTGGCAATGACCGGTAAAGGAGATCGAATATTGAAGTCAAAAGTCGATTTGACATCTGGTGTATCTTGGCAAGGCAACAAAGATCTTGCATGAATTGCCTGACATTGCGAAACTGAAGCACACGATTAGCTTCAGAGCTGTGACCCATGGATTCTCCTAGGTTCGCTGACACATATACGGATGCTTCTTGTTCGAGGTTTGAGCAGGCGTCAGCCATTGCAGGGCTGTGCACTCCCTTGTAGTGCGTACTTGAATCTGAAATCAGGACGACGCATTAGGGCTGCTCTTTCTTATCACAAGGTAGAGACGTGTTCGGAACGAACGTCGATATCCACGCTCTTTGCATTTTGCACGCCTTTCTCAAGTTCGATTTTCAAAACACTACCATAAGGTTCAAACCTAGGTAGCAAATTCCATTTCGAACCTTCTCCGTCTACCTTTACACCATGCACATCCAAGTGACTAGTGTCGAGCAGTATCTCTTTGGTCTCGGCATCAGTGACGGACTTGAGATTCAAAATGACATTGCCAATCAAACTTTTCTGCTCAAAATCAATAGCAAAGTTGGCTATAGTATGAGTTGTTAGGAAATTATTGTAATTCGATAAAGTATTCGGATCACGAGGAGTATGTATTATTGAAGCCATTCGGATGACTTTGACGAAAACGAGAGACCGATTTCTTGACGCTGACTGAGAACGTAGCAGGCTCTGACACCTCAGGAAGAGTTTCATACACAACCAATCGCCAATTCAACGATGAGCAAGGCTTCAAAGTGTACAGCTGTCAGGGAGTTTGATATGCGAACACTGTCTTCGAAACATCAGAGTACCATACGCCACTAGAGTTACCGGCAGGCTTGAAAATTACAACGCTATGTAAACCTACCACGACCAAGGCACATACATACCTTACCTCAAGGTAGTCCACTATCAATAAACTCTTGAGGTAACGCGAGTCCAACAAGATTCTCTCAGTCGGCCCAGACTCGTTCTTCTCGACCAGACTAGCAAAGGGATAGTACAGTGGCACACTGGATAAGGGATGTGAATTTGCCAGAAGTGGCAGCAGCGCGTATTTCGAGAATGAGCTCCAACGGAGATGGAACACCACAAGTATTCGAGTATGTCCAGTTTCAAGGTCTCAATCCCGACGCTATTTCGAGGAAACGGGTTCGTGCCCATGCGATGAAAGACTATCGGCGACGTCAGGCATCAGCCAGCCAACGCTTAACCAAAGGTTCAACCCAAGGAAAGGAAGACCTGACGGAGATGAAAGCGTCTGCAAGAGAGCTTGTAGAGAATTCCTGCACTCGATTCTACACCAGTCCCACAAGTTCGGAGTCTTCCAACCGAACTTCGAGGCAGTCCAGCAAAAAGCGTTTTAGAGATGACCAAGAAGAAGAGACCCAGCCACAATGGCCGCCGCCAGCCCAAGACGCAAAAGTGGACTTGTTCGCAGTACCCTGGGCCGGGGGGTTCGACCCCTTTAATACCCTTCCTGTCGCAAGCACAAATCACGTTCATAAGATGTTGTACCATTGTAAGCTCATGCAACCCTTGAACGACTTTGTCTTTCTCTGAGCCGTATTCAAGAGAGTATCAAAATTACTGCCGTTCTTCTCCTATTAGCGTTCGTACAATACTTCTTAGTTTTGGACAATGAAACTTGAATATAGGCATAAGCAAATCCCAGCGCCTCGAAATGCTAATCTCCTCAACACTGAGCAGACGTTCATGCTGTACCCTATATCCCGTTCGATTCGAAGAACGAGTGGTTGAATGATGCCATTACCAACAGCGCTCTCTTTAAGGGCATTTTGCTTATCTCTGTAACTCACCAATCACTGTCATACGGGGCCTTGGCCACGACCGAATGTCTCCGTCTTCGCAGCGAGACCACTCAGCTCTTGAATGAAAAGCTTACCGATCTAGAATTCGCAACAAGTGACAACATCATTGCCACGGTTATATATCTTGCTTGTTTTGAAGTAACTGTTCCCTAATTAGTACCGCCAACTGCATTCTGACACTTAACTCTTACAGATTATACTTGGAAATGCAACGGCTGCCCAGATACACCTGAAGGGCGCACAACAAATGGTGGAGCTTAGAGGAGGTCTCCGAGCTCTTGGTGTACAGAGCCGTCTTCAGAGACTCATCTCCTGGTAAGACAAACCCCCGAGGTTACATTTACTGGCAATTCTTAGTGATTCTCCAGGGCAGACATTTGCGGGTCGGCCCTCTCACTCTCAGCACCTCGCTTTCCCCTCATCAAGACCTCAAACGCCGATCGAATTCCGGTTTCAGCTTCGATGAGAACAGAAATGGCGGGATACATGACATCCTTAAAAGACCTTGCCAGAACTATGGGACTAAACGAGCGCCAAGAAGGTCTCGTCAAGATTTTTCAGCAAATGCGCCAGCTCTCTGGCTTTGTTTCGGCATGTAGTGTAAACAATAAGGAAGCCTTGATAACATCGTTCTCAGAAAGAGTCTATATGCTAGAGCGGCAATTGCTCCTGCTCTCCGTCTCTGGTGATCCACTCAGTACTTCTCCCTTGGAAAGCTTTATCAATGGATCATGTCGAAGCGCTGCGTTTATTTACATCTACGTTGCTCTCCGCGAAGTACCAATTGGTGGACATCTTTACAGCACATTCATAGAGCGTTTGCGAAGTGCTCTGGATCACAGTGGTTTCGTGCTAGCTTGGTCAAACGCTCATCCTTCCACGCTGCTTTGGGTGCTCGTCATAGGGGGCATGGCGGCTATAGGGCGTCCTGAGAGGTTCTGGTTTGTCAGCCAGCTAGCCGGTGTTTGTATGATACTAAAGCTACAAACCCTGCAAGATATGAAACATATCGTGAGAGACATAGCGTGGGTCGAAGGTCTGTATGACGGCTTAATGAAGACCTTATGGACAGAAATCGAAGTCCAGCTGGGCTCCGGCATAATAGGAAAGCGAAAAGATCGTGGAGAAGAGCTAGCCTTGACGCTTCGAGAAAAGAAAGAGGACGGCCACGGAAACATGTATCTAGTGCATGATACAGGAGATGTATCGCCGAAAACCGAGATGCTGCAGGATATGCAAAATGACGGCTAGAGAAACAGATATTCGGTGCATGATATGGGTAATGCAGGGCAAAAACCCACGAATTACTGTAGTTTACCGAGATGTACGAGTGATATTGTGGTCGAATCATTCCCGCATACTACGACCTCTCTCTGCGTCTTTTGGCATGTTTAGCGCCACGATACCAAGAATATTTTGAAGTCGCGTTCAACATTGTTGTACGAAAATATTTCGAGAGCAAGATATTATCTCCAAGCTCTGGATCGACCGCATAACCGTCCCTTTGAAGATGGAATGATACCCACTCGAAATTCTCAAAACCGTTTCAGAAATAAAACATGGGTAGATATCGTTACTCGTGATCATTCAGCTTCAAACCTCATCCACTTCAAACAGTTCCAACCCTCATCTCGAAAGCTCCTCCAAATCAATTCCCCCCTCAACCCCCGCAAACTTGTTAATCCATCCCAAAACCGTCCTCCACCACCTTAACGAATTCTCCGGCTTTAAGACCCAATGTCCCTCATCCTCGAAATTCAAAAACCTCGCCTCAACGCCCCTACTCTTCAACGCCGTAAAAGCTGCCAATCCCTCCGTAATCGGACACCGATAGTCCAAATCACTATGCACAACCAGCATCGGCGTCGTCCAGTTCTGCGTAAACCTGCCCGGATCATAGCGATCGTAGTTCTCTCTGATCTCCCATATCTCGCCACCGAAATCATAGGCCATGTCCATTACGTCGGCGCCGTAAAGGGCGGAGAGGTTGAGCATGCCCTGGTGGTTCACAAGGGCCTTGAACGATTTGCCGAGGGGGTGGCCAGCTATCCAATTGATAAGCACGCCGCCGTAGCTACCGCCCAAAGCGATGGCACGTGTGATGTCGGCGAAGGGAAAGTGGGTTTGGACGTAGGAGAAGCATTGGACGATGTCGTCGTAGGGTCTTCCTAGGAACTCGCCTTTGATAGCTTCCATAAAGTCAGGGCCGTAGCCCGTGGAGCCGGTGAAGTTGGGGAGGATGACGATGTAGCCTTGTTCGGCGATGAGGACGGGGTTCCAGCGGGTGCTCCAGGCGTCGAGGATGGCTGAGGCGGGACCGCCGTGGAGGATGAATGCGACTGGATAGGTTTTCTTGTCGTCGAAGGTTGAGGGTTTTATAACGAATGCGTGGACTTTGTGTTCACCTCCGCCTTTGAAGAAAATCGCCGAGACCTGAGATTGATAGATGCCGAATTCAGAGGCGCCGTTGACAAGACCGGAAACAATATCCTCTGAGCCTGTGGAGGGGTCAATGATGGAGTAGATGCTACTATTCACAAAGCTTGACCTATTCATAACTATCTGACATTGGTTGTTCGAATTCCTGAAGGGGTAAATGTCCAAGACACAGCCTTCATCGACCAAGGTTACTGGTGCCTTGCTAAACTTGCCAAACGGCGATGCAACTTTGAAAAGCTTACAGCGGCCTTCCTCTTGAGCCAGTACATAAAGCTCGCGCGAATCATCACTCCACCTGACATGGTGTGGCGAAAGAGGCCAGACCTTTGACTCTTGCAGAGGATCGAGGACTGAAACAGGAGGCGAATGTGGGTCGTCGATGTTGTTGATGGCAAACAGATGTTGATGGCCATACCACGCGGCGCCTTGCTTTGTCTTCACAAACGCCACAGATGTGCCATCAGGAGAGAAGATTGGAGACTCACAGGCGCCCGTGAAGCCCAAGTCTTCAACCTTTCGTGGCTTTGGGGACACGTCTCGAAGGAAAGTGTGGGTTGGGATGTAATAGAGATCAGACCCGAAGCGCTTTGAAGGATCTGAACCAGGGTTTCTGGCTATAAAGATAATGCCGTTGGTCGAGATGTCAAAGTCACCACTGTTGTCGATTTCCTTGAGCGTTGGACAATGCAATCCGGTACCCTTTAGTGCGTTGATAGGACCCTCGGGAGAAAAGATATAGTGTGAGCTGCCGACAAACTCTGCCGACTGCGCTTTCTGCAGTGTTAGATACCAGATCGTGTTGCTCTCTTCGCTCAAATGTTTGTTCCAATACCTGACAGGAAGTGACTTGTGCTCTCTGGCTGTGGATATCTTGCACCCTGCTTTTGTGGAGTTATTGAGCGTCCCGTTCAGCGTTGCTTCACCAGCAACAGCAATCGCAATCGCACTCTCGTTGAGTCTCTTCACTTTGAGGGATCGAACAGAACCTTCAAACACTCCCGCTCGGTGCGGACTTTTTCCCTTATAAGCCGGTGCTGTTCAACACTGTGGAAGAACTTCCGCCACAGACGAACGATAGACAAGTCATGTAGTACGTACTCATTGCTAAGGTTTCCAGCATCTCTGATCCATAATTCTGTCGTCCCATCTTCGTCTCCTCTTAACCAGATCACATGACTGCCATGCCCAAGCCATGTGGGCTCACTGTCTCGTTCGTTGGTAGATAAAATGCTCGTTAACCCCGTAACCACATTTAGCACCCGGATTTCGTCCGTGGTCTGATGAGAACAAAACGAGTGCCGGGAGACCGTATGAAGCAGTAACGTCCCATCTTCATTTGGTACTGCAGATGATTGACGAGGTGCTGATAGAAGAACCCTAAAACACCGACCATGTAAGATCCAGCTAGGTTTCTTGTGCAGCTTCTCCTGATTTGCGTCGCTGGAACGTACTCTGGGGTAAATCCTCTTGACAAGTCACCCATTAATGCGGCGTCCGGCGTTGGTCCTCAATTTCGAGATTCAAAGCCTAAGCGTTTTCTGGACCTCTCATTAGGCTGTAGAGTTCCAATGTAGTTGGAGCGCGCAAAGTGGAGACACGTCAAGATTACATAGCCCGACTTTTTCTTGGTGTGATACTATTGGAGTATCAAGAGAGTCTTCGCCGTTATATAAAGTAAAGAACTCGATGAGTCGCACAAGATCCTCTGTTATCTCCCGTGCTCGTTTTTTGGTGTAGCAGCACCATGTTGAATCAGGAAGTTCGTAAGCTGCTGAGAAGATAAGAACGTCTACATCAATCTGTCACAACATTGGTGGCAATCATGACCGGATAACTGAACAATTTCTGTGTTGGAATACGAGGTCATATGGGGGCATATTGATTTTTTGATTGTTGCTGTTAGGATACCTACATAGGAGAATGAAGGTGAAACTTTACTAGCGGACCCCAGCCCTACCGGCCCTATGAGGCTATGAGGTACCAACTCCCCTATTCTACTCGTAACATTCCGACTTCTCAAACTTAGGGAAAAGGTAGTTCATAATACATTGCATTTCCTTCAAAACCGTAATTCAGCGTACAAAGTTCAAGGACAAGGTTGGAGAAGAAGTTCACCCCAAATGCATGGAATAAGAATTGCTTGTCCTATAAAAATTATAGCTGGTATATGCTCTATGCATATTAGGCCTTATTCTAGAGTACCAGCCATCTTCCATTTTAGGGTCGGTCTGGCATACGTAGGACACGTCGATGTCCTCAGAGCTTGATTTGACGTACAATCATGCTTGAAGACAAGTCGGTCAGTCTTCACGTTTCGATATCTGGCAGCAACACAATCTATGGCCGGCGTTAATTGGCAGTGGGCCAATATCGACGGGTTTTCTAACGTGCCTTGAGAATCGACAAGCGTTACTGGCGGCCTTAATGTGCCTAGATCAATGTGCAGTCAAAGTAGCTTATGCGCATTCCGATCTTTGCACGCTTCCTCATCGAAGGCCGACTCCCATTTTTTCAGGAGGACTTAGTTAGCAAATGGCCAGACGATCTCTCATAGCTGCCCGCAGAATTCCCAGAGATCTCTACAGATTATAAATTGATCGTACCATCAGCAATGGATTCTTTGGTGGCCCTGTTGGAGTAAGAGAAGTCCACTTGGCAAAGTTAGAGATTGCTGCCAATCCAATTCCACCATTGCGCAACATCCGGGCCGTCTGATCCCAACACGTTTCCTCCTGCGACTGAAACAGGAACATTGACCTCTTCCATTTGCGAGAACTCAAATTTGCCCTCCCCGCCGTCTCCGAGCCACTCTTTCTCCTCACCAATATCTATCTCGTTCATGCTAATGCCGGAGTCTAGCAAACCTTTATTTCTCGAGCTCCGGACTTTGGTAATTTCCGTTTCTAGCGCCGCTTTCACCAGAGGAGCAGGAAGGGCTGTGAAGAGATCAAGCTTGTTAGCTGCTATAAGCACAGGTAGTTCTTTTGGTGCTTTTGATGTTTTCGAACTTGTGGATCTTTTCTGTAGTACAAGTAGAAGGTCGTGGAGATACTCTGCTGCTTGACGTAAACCCTCGCTACCCGCTAGAGACATATCCGCTGCATCAACCATAAAAATTATCCCTTTCAGATTCTGGGGCTTTGTGATATGATCGAAAGCATGATGTCTTAGCTTCCCATGCCCAGGAGTATCGGCGAGCAGGAAACGCTTATGGACTTTTAGCGATGGGTCGTTGACGGAGCGGTATTTTGAAGATGCAGTCTTAGTCGTGACAGGAAGGGACACTTCCACACTTAACGGGGCTTGAGAGGTGCATGTGTCTGCATGCCGGCCTCGCTCGAACTGCGGTACCAGTCCACATTAGCCCAAGATCTGTAGGCTTGAGATGAGTGCCCATACTAGGGTCAGCAGAGATGTCTTCCCAGAGCCACTGAGGCCCGCAAGGAGGAACGATGGTAGGGTCGTAGAAGATGTGGAACGATATATCACGAAGTGTAGGAAGAGTGGGATAGAAAACACAACAAGAGCAGTGATGATAATGGCTAAGGGGGTGGGCTGCAAGAGCTTGGACAACAGGCTCTGCGAGTCAGACCAGGCCATAACTGCTATACAGGCAGTCGGATGGAGGAACCTGCAATAATGTGTATCAAATCGTACAAGGTCGGTTTCGTATTTTTAGCGTGTGAATTTGCCGTATCACGAGGGAGCCTCAAAGCATAAATTTGATAACAACAAAAAGCACTTTGTTAATTGCAGCAAATCTTTCTGCTGAGCTTTGATACCTCGGCCAGACTATCGCTATGGCGAATTCGGTGAATCGTTGAAAATCAATAATACAGAGGCGAAGGTTTGACTCAACATAACGGAGTCTCATTTCTGCTTCCTCGACATACAAGTTGGTCTCTAATAGATATACAAGAACAAAACTCTCTTCCTCCGATTCGTATTAACACATGCATGCTATGAGAGAACAGCCACCAAGCAAAGATGCTGACAACGATTCAGCGCCCCAACTCGAGCCCACCGTGATCCTTGTTAGAGAAAGAGCTGAAGTGGATAGGCCTAAACGCCAGGGCAAAGTCTCCAAGAAATTCCCATCGTTTATTCCTCGACCCTTTTCTTCGTCAATGTATCAACTACCCTACCGTAAAACATGGCAGCGTTCATTCGCGAAAACATGATTTCCTCTGTTAGGTAGTCTGGTAGTAGTTCTAGTAAGTCGTGATCACGATTGCTGTCCAGGCGTGGTGTGTAGGAGAACTCCGTATCCTCATAATTGCCACCTTTACTGTCGGTATCGTTTGCTACGGCAAGTTTGAAGTGCAGCGCTAGAGATACAATTAGCATATTAGGGGCCAAATTGCGTTACTTTCAGTCATTGAGTACTTACTTCCGTTGCGGCCGGTTTGAATGCAGTCATAGACGTCAGACTCCTCCCCTCTCTCCACCCCGCGCAGGATCAAACCTGTCAGGTCGCTGTAGAGATCCTCCTTCAATTGGGCCACTCGGGCTCCCTGAGCTGCTTCGGCACTGCCAACCATGACCGTCCGAGCCTGTCCTTTACCCTTGATGGCACTTCCCGGGGTCTTCGCGTGGACGCTTTCGACAGTGGCGGAGGCACTTCTGGCATTGGCCAGTTTAGCTTGGAGTGTTTTATTCTCGTTTTGTGCCTCAGAAAGTGATGCAGATAATTGGGTCGCTAGAGCTTGAGCTTTTGCAACATCTGAGTCCTTTGTGGCTATTTGTCTTTGTAATGATTTTGATTCCTGGGCTAGAGCTTTTTGGGTAGCCAACTCCTTCTTCAAGGATGCTATCAGATCATTCGCAGCTACGATGGATTAGTAGCTTATAAGATTCATTGGGAGTGAAGAGATACCCTTTGCTTTAGCTTCTGAAGACAATTTGAGTCTCTCGAAGTTCGCTTCGGCCTCCTTTATTCCGACCTCACGTAGATTCCTGTACTTCGAATCAAGGTTCTCACACTTTTTGGTCAAATCTCCTAACTTGCGCCTAATCGCCGGGTCGTTGGCAGTTCGTTCGGTGTCTGAAGCACTTCCGGCACGTCTTCTGGCAACGAGAGCTTGTCTAGTCCGCGAATTGGCTCGTGGGTTGCCCGTCGGTCGAAAGACAGATTGTGGCACGGCATCTTCATGATCGTCTTCCGGGAAAACGGATGTATCCATGGCCATCGGCGCTTCCTGGGTCTCAGGAATAACCTCCTCACATCTAGGCTCGGCTGACGATTGGCGCTTGCTAGCAGCCGGTCGCCGCGCAACTGGAGGTCCCTTTTTCGAGAGCTTGCTCTGACGGACTACCGTTGGTGTGTACTCGAACTCTCCGTCTTTCTCCGTACCCTTTGCCGAAGGTGGCGGTTCCAGTTCCGCCTGCTTCGTCATTCTGGTTGTTGGCTTTCTCCCACGCTTCGCCGGTTGCTTTGTTGGAAGCAGCTCGTTTGGAGATTCTCTTCGCTTCGGATCTTGCGGTACCGCTGCATCGAACTCATCAACTTCTTCGGTATCACTAAGGTTACAATCGTTCGCCTGCTCATTGAGCGGAGCTCTCTTAGGCGCTACCTTCTTCTTAGGCGCCGCTTTCTTCATGGCTGGGACAGAGCCGCCGCTTGTCCGTCTTGGAGGTGCCTTTGGCTTCGGTCTGGAGAACTTGCTAGCTGCAGGTTTTATTTTTCCACGGCCCTTCTTCGCAGCCCCAACATTTTCTTGGTTCGATTCCGGCGTGGGCAAAGCATTGGCTTCATTCTCCACGTCCATGTCAACATCAGAGTCGGCAAAGCCTGAGAGCGAAGCGACTGCTTTTGGTTTCGGCATGGTAGGCCGTGGAGCAATGTAGGAACCCTCTATGTAAGCCAATCTCAGGAATCCGTAGTAGTTTATCAAGTAAGCATTACAATGTTGACAAGGAGCTCAAGGGTTATAGAGTCTAAATTGGTAAATAGGGTGGCGCGCTTTCTATATCGGGCTCGCGATGTAAACATACGAACATGGATAAAGGCTGGACCCTATTTACTAGCTTCGTAATCTATTAACTAAAGCATGCACGACTCTTTGTGACGTGCACCAACAAGAAATTTGCTGTCAACTGTTGATTGCGATTCATAAAACATTCTCCAGGGAGAGTAGGCGCAGCGTATCATTCCTTTCGGAGACCCTTTCTATTCCAACGAAATGTCCTCTGGACGGAAGCTTGGGCTTCTACAAGATCTCTTACTCCTCACCGCCGCTGTAGGTACATATTCCATTTTTCACTGTAACGAAGTACACTATTGGGATATGGAACTGACTACGACTCTTAAGAACGTCTCTATCTACTACCTCATTCGGTATGCGTTCCAGCGAATAGATTCTGAGGGAACAAAAGAGTCGTCAAACCGAAAATCTGCTGCTGCAGCGGTCCTCCGGAGATTAGACAGAGCAGATCAGGATGGAGAAACCAATGCTGGTGATGGAAGAAATCGAAGAACAAGGAAAGAAGATCTGGCGCTTAACCAGTATGAGCAGCTAGTCGCAATGGATGTTGTTGCGTCTGAAGACATACCGGTTTCGTTCGAGGGTAAGTCTATTTATTTTCTGATTGCTGATCAGAGCTAAAGAACGATATGTACAGACATTGGCGGGCTTTCAACTATCATAGAAGAACTTAAGGAATCCGTCATCTACCCTTTGACAATGCCCCAACTCTACTCGCACGCATCCTCTCTATTAACAGCTCCCTCCGGCGTACTGCTCTATGGACCCCCAGGCTGCGGAAAGACCATGCTTGCCAAGGCCCTGGCTCATGAGAGCGGTGCAACCTTCATAAATCTACACATATCCACGTTGACAGAAAAATGGTACGGAGATTCAAACAAGCTCGTCAACGCCGTTTTCTCGTTAGCCCGGAAACTCCAACCCAGTATAGTATTCATCGACGAGATAGACGCCGTTCTAGGTACAAGAAGGAGCGGGGAACATGAGGCTAGCGGAATGGTCAAGGCTGAGTTCATGACGCTTTGGGACGGCTTGACCTCAGCCGATACAACTGGCGAGCCCCAGCGTATCCTTGTTCTAGGGGCTACAAACCGGATACAAGATATCGATGAGGCGATCCTGCGACGCATGCCGAAGAAATTTCCTATCACATTACCCTCAGCACCACAAAGACTACGTATCTTAGGCTTAGTTCTCAAGGACACAAGAGTCGACAAGGCCCATTTCGACCTGGAATATCTGGTGCGGGTCACGGCAGGTATGTCAGGGAGCGACATCAAAGAAGCTTGTCGAGATGCAGCTATGGTGCCTGTGCGCGAATACATAAGGGAGAAGAAAGCGTCCGGCGCACACATGGAGGGGATTAACCCTAAAGAAATTAGAGGGTTGAGGACCGGCGACTTCTTTGGATCTGCGGGTGGATTCCCGAGTTTGGCAAAGAAGCCACCTGAACCGAAGGGATCCATTACAGAATCGGAGAATTCCGAGGTCGATGAGGTCTCGGGCTCGGAGGAGGCTGATGAATAGAATACGATACCCGGGTGAATGGATATGGTGCATGGGATAACGGCGTCTGACTGAATTAGAACGTCGGCAAACGCTTCTCCGTACAAACGTATCTGTGTTGGGGTTTGGTTCGCCCAAATCCCATGGATGTACTAAAGTGATAATTTGCTTAAGTCACAAGAGGAGTTTCTTTTGCAAGAAGACAGTGTTCTCTCGATCGCTTCGTTCAACAAGTGAAGTGAAAAGAACAACTCACAGAGAGAGTGTGTATGAAACTTATGAATGGTTGCGCACGATAGTATTCTTAAGTATGGAAAAGGAGCTTATATATCCAGGATCCAGAACCCAGGGGACTCCCCACAGCGCCGCCGCTATGTCTTAAATCCAATAAAAGTCATATCACATCAAACCTCCCTCTCCCTTAAGCCTCCGCACCCACCCCTCTCAACAAAACCACCGTATTCCCACTCCGTACACTTCCCCCAACTTTCTCCCCAAACTCCAACAACCTCCCACCCTCAACATGAAAAACCCTCAGTCGCTCTTCCTCCCCTCCGCCCCTGTTGTTCAGGTTCTGCACCTGCAGTCCCTTAGCCGCTACATCCAGCACCCTTCCCACACTCCACTCCTTGTTAAACCAAAACTCCCCACTGGGCAGTTTACTGGTCGTGGTGTTGGCTTCGGCTTCGACGTGGAGGTATATCCTTTTCTCCACGGGTACTTTCTCGTCGCCTTTTGCGGTTCTCTTGAGAGTGTTCAGCGCGACGATACGGCTGGCCGCTGTGGAGGGTTTCGGTTTGGGGAGCACGGCTGCTTGCTTTTCCTTCCCCCAGATGCGAAGCCGGCCGAGAGCGGATTTGACTTGCGTCATGCTTTGAGCTTGAGCGGAAGCGGGGCGGGCACCGAGGGGCACAAGAGTGGAGCAGGAGTGTTCTTCGCGCAGGCGGTGCTTGAGGCAGTACTGTCTGTTGCAAGTGGGACAGTGGACAGCAACGGAGGTGAGGGTGTCGATGTAGGTTTCGCAGGTTGGGGAGGAGCATTGCGTGCCGGTAAGCGGTGTTGGTTTTTGGCCTGGAAATGTCGTGGAAGATGGGACGAGGTTCGCAGCTTTCCTTCTTGCGGCAGCCCATTCGCCAGCGCGGGGGCATGCGTGAGCGGTTTCGGTGCGGTGGTCCATGCAAAAGGCGTGTTTGCAAGACTCGCAGCGGAAGGGGAGAAGGTCGAGCTGATGGCAGTAGGTGTATTGGCAGTATACGCCAATGGTATCGATGTCATTGTCCATTGTGGTAAAACTTTGGAGTTCGGGAGGAGGAGTGGTGGATGAGGAGGCCATTTTAACGGCGTGAATGGCTTTGTTCTGGCTGGGCTTTATTGTACATATGCTTTGTTATGAATGGGGCTTGTTGTAGAAGCCGCCGCCGCTTAGGCAGCATGTACTCGTCAGCGTAAAGAAGGTTGAACAAAGCGGATTTGGTAAGGCAATGAGGCTGAGATTCGAGAACAATCTGGAACACAATTGCCGCTAGAGTAGAGAACGGGAGCTAAGGCAGGTCGACGGCCGCTAAACCGAAACAGAACTACCTAATCAACGTCACTCGGCAAGTCCTTCCGAAAGAGGGGACATCCCATCTTGACTGTGGATCTTAGATAGGGCACCTTACGATCTGAACGGAACCTCTCTTTCTCAACTCTGGACCATCTACCTACAGAACTAGAGCAATCATGAAGGAAGTTAGCTGTAGCGGTACTCCTTACCAGGTCAGCCCAGGCAAAGCTAGATCTTCATTACCGAGCTAAATTTCCCCATCATCATCAAGATAGGCGTACAGCATGGCGAGATCGCAGAAGCGGAGATCAGACGTGCATTGACCTTTTATAAGAACTTATTTGAAACGACTGCGAAGCTACAGTGGAGTGATGTGCTCAAAACGGCTGACCAGTTTACCGAATATCTTCGCCGAGATTGGCCCGCTTACTATGAGGAGATTGATGGTACGCTGATGATGATCTCTTCTGCATCTCAGATCGAATGTGTTTTGTCGTACTTTTGAGCCTCTCTTTGGGGTGACGGTATCGCTTCCGTAGAAAACAAGAATAACGTCAGGGCTAGGCATATCTCATGGGTCCCACGTTCCCATCCGTTCCATACTGGCTCTCAATGTACGTACAGAAATCGCATACGGTATGTTCGATGACGGCTGTACTGTTCTGTCATGGAAGACGGAAGATACAAACCTTCTAGCCCAAAATTGGGACTGGCAACAAGAGCAAAAGGAGAATTTAATCAACCTTCGCATTCGCCAACCTGGAAAGCCTGCTATTGACATGATCAGCGAGGCAGGCATCATTGGAAAAATTGGACTCAACTCTGCTGGTGTCGGGGTATGCCTCAATGCTATCAGGGCAATGGGGGTCGATTTCGGCAAGCTACCCTGCCACTTGGCATTGAGAGCATGCCTCGACAGCTCATCTAGGGAGGAAGCTGTGAATACGTTAACAAAGGCTGGCGTAGCAAGCGCAGGCCACATTACCGTGGCCGATCCAAGCGGCGGAATTGGACTTGAATGCAGTCATGCAGACATTGTCCTATTGCCCATGCCGTCTAGCGGTATACTCACGCATACGAATCATTTCGTCAAACAACATCCTGGCGTGGAAGAAAAGCTACAATGGCAAGACTCCCTACTAAGACTAACCCGCATTGGAAAGCTTATGGAGACCACTGAACCTTCACTGGAGAACGTTGCTTCCCTACTCAAGGATGAAGCTGGTTTACCAACTGCTATATGTAGAGATAAGACGCATGACAGCACAGTGGCCACATTGTTCAGTATAAGGATGGACTTAGGAACGCGCATTGCGGAGGTAACTGTAGGGCGACCAATCCAGCCGGAAGAGCATTTGAAGCTTGCGCCAGACTCACTTCAAACGAACTGAATAGCATAAGGGTTCGTTGATGAAAAGGACAAGACGATCAAGGAATAATTCGATCGAAGAGTGATTAGGAACGTTTTTGAGAAGTCTTCAGATCGGTCTATGCTACACGTGACGACTTGTGTCTTTCCGCAAAGGGCAGTGAATACTTCACGTCCGATCGAACAAAAGGCCAGATCTGCGCCGTAGTGTAACTCATTCCCATATTATTTACCCTTCGTCTAGTGCTTCGCCTTTTGCTCCTCCGCATTCGCTGCTTTCAAGAACTCCCTAGGAAGAAAATTCAGTCAGTATCCGGCAGAGGGCAACCATTCAGAACCGGTGCTATCTCATGAGTATGCATACTGTATGAATTGCTCTTCGTCTTTGCTCGTGGCATTGATCGGTGGCCCTTGCTCCTTGCTTTTCTCCTTGCCTCCTATGGAGAGAGCAGCAACTACGAACGTGGTACTCAGAGTAGCCATTGCCAACTGCGATACAGTAGATAGTCAATATAGATGTTCATAGCTTTCAATCTGCTCCAAATGGTTCTGCAAAGGAGGATCTCGAGGGCCGGCTTACGACATGCGAGCCGACCTGGCGGCCGAAGACAGTGTACATGGCAACCATGATGAATAGAGTAGCTTGAAGAGAATAGGGGAGGTTGGATGGTTTGGATCGAACGATGTGATCAAAGAGACAATCAACAGTGAAGATGTACTGCTTGAGATACCCTGGGCCCTGAGGCTCTCGGCAAGAGCGCTAGTCTGAAGCGGAAAGGCAACGTTATATTTCCCCGCCAGCGCGAGTACCTGACGTCAGCCCTAAAGTAGCGATGACAACCTAAATCCTCGAGAGGGATCAGTCTGGGCTCCGACTGTCCGTGGAAAACCATCATGTCGGGCAGAGACAACTCCAGCGAAGCAGTGCAACGAAGACCTCCGCTTAACTCAAACCTTCCCCGGGCAAAGCTTCCCAAGGACCTGCAAAAGATCATAGACGATGAAGAGACTCTATTCGACCAAATCTACGACGGGAGGTGAGTGATAGAAATGATTGATGGTGTCGAATCTCATTTTGACCATCTTTCAGGGCCAACGAGTCAACCGACTCCAATATCCGTTACGCCGCATATGCAACCCGACTACGAACGATTCTACTTAGTGCTCAAAGATACGTCCGTCTCCGAAAACAGTCTCGGTCATCTTCTGGAGTTTCAAGTAACATTTGTTCTAGGTTGCTTACACATCCGACGTTGGCGAGAGTTTTCGCCCCGTTGCACACCCATGGCTCATCAGGGGAGCATACGGTATATCATGGGCCTACCTAGCTGGTGACGTTGGGTATGAAGGTTACAAGGCATATCTACGGAACCAGCGCATCTTACATCCAGGTGTCCCCGGCGTTACAGCCGTGACAGCGACGGATGCCAGAGACCAGACCCCACAGCAAAGAGAGGAAAGCCATAGTAGTGAAAAGCCTGGGCATGTTCCTGCAATTGAAGACTTCAGGAGCGTGATGGTGCAGAGAGCAGTCTTTCAGAGTGTGGCGAGTATGGGATTGCCGGCATTTACAATTCATAGCATTGTAAGGTACTCGGGCAAGGCATTGAAGGATGCTAAGAACCGGACGATCAGGACGTATGGACCCATAGGTGTACGTACTTTTCCACTCCCGCACGGTTGCTATGTCATCACATCATGGATGCGTTACTCTTTGATCTGACATATTCTTCGCTCAACTGTTATGTGAACCTAAGTTGTTGAGCTGACATTCACACAATAGCTTGGTCTGGCAGCGGTCCCATTCTTGCCCTTTGTGTTCGACAAGCCCGTTGAAACTGCGGTAGAGTGGACTTTCCACAAGGCCTTCGAGACCTTTGGAGGACCAAACGCTGTAGGACACCGCCCTGAAACGGGCAGGGAGCAGGCTCTGCAAATGGAAAGTCAGACAAGGGCTTCCAAAGAGAAGGAGTTGTAGGGAAGCGGCAGCTGTACGATAATAATGTAAGATTTCCCGGCGTACTCTTTACTCTTTTAGGTCACGACTAGAATTACGTATCTCCACGGCCTCGGAAATCCGCCACTATATAGTCATTGTAAATGTTCGCATCTCCAAGATACCGGACCTGAAAGCCTGGCCATAGACTAACGGCTCATATTATTTCCGGCATCAGACACGGCTGTGGTATCTTAGTCACGGTCTCACATATCTATGTTTTCCTACTTTGAATCTCTTGCTTCCTCATCTACTTTATCATATCAGCGGAAACCAATTCTTCAAGCATTTCACATAAACCCTCCAACCCATCAACGAAAATTACGGACCGTTAATTCTCCACCTCCATCAACGATGTCGATAACATATCACCAAACCAGCTTCTTGACCTTTTAGGTTGCACTACTTCCAATAACTTGGGTCATCGTCAAGGTACAAGACAAGTACAATCAGATCGAATGCAAAGCTAACTCTGCATCAGAATCGCCATTCCTAAAACTTCCTGCAGAATTACGCATCCGTATCTACAACTTCATCCTCCTCGAAGGACGGAGCGGTTCGGTCATTTGTACATGGCAATCTGCACTCGGAATATTCTTCGAGACCAATCTGTACAGTCACCGATGACAAGTCACGGAGGCTCTCAGTACTCCTGATCTCACTGCCCTAGCAATCAACAAGCAAATCTACAATGAAGCATGCAAAGAATTCTATACCAAGCGTACATTCCGTTTCAACACTGAACAGGTCGGCCAGCTTTTCCAATATCCAGACTTACTTAATCATCTTCACTGCGTCAAAATCGAGGACATGAAGAGGAAAGGCAATCCGTATGATCTCAAGTCCATGTTAGAAATAGCATCCGCGGCCAAAAATATGGACAGGGTTTTCATGGGCACATCTGTTATGGTCTACAATAAATACGTACTTTAAGACCGATCTTGGTCGAACTCGATTAAACTACTGCTCGACAATAGCAATCTTGTCAGAGATGTCTTGGCCGCATTTCGCCACTCCCGCGGATGTAAGAGAGCAAATGAAGTACTTGACCAAATTGCTACGCTATACCTTGAAGCAGCGCTTCGGGAGCTTTCAGCAGTTGCAAGCTATCGGGTCAATCTGGGGCGTTGGCATTTCGATGACAACCTCTTACCCTAGGGTATTCGGAACGATGGCAGATTTCATCTTGCATGCACCGGGACTTGTTATTTGATTTGCGGGTTCACAATTTACAAGCTCAAAGATCAATCTTGCTTTCCAACCCCAAGATTCCGAGGATCAAGTCGCATCATCATCTATCACCATGTCTAAGCGTGTTCACCGGCTTGTCCTTGTGGAACGTTCTTGTGGCCTTTTCAAAATCCCTGCCTCAATAGTCAACACTGACCTCATCACCTCTCGATCTATTTTCCATGTCACCGAACATCCTCCGACTCGTTCCTTCCAACTCTACTCACCTAAGCATGTCTTACAACCTCAAAGACCATCACCACTCAAGCACCATCATCATCGCCCACATCACAGCCTCTACCCATCATTTTCTCAATACGCTAACTAACTCTACAAACATCCACCGCATCTCTTATAGCCTCCACATCTCCATAGAATAAAGCAATATCACCAAACCACGAAATCCCAACCGAACAAATATAAACTTCACCTATGATACTACAGTCACTTGACATCTCCACCCTCCCTATACCTCTCCAATCTCTTCTTTGGATCCTTCCGCAAACCCAACTCTCTATCCCCCTTCCCCCCCCCCTCCTTCTTGCACTCCTACTCTAATTAACCCCTCCCACCATCCCCCACCACCACAACCACAACCAAAGGACCCAAATCCCCAAGCATCCCACTGGTTAAACCGGATAAATGTGCAGCATAGCATTATACGTTTTCGCGAGTTGGGGGGGTTTTTTATTATTATCACGGTTGGTGGGTTAGTGCGGCGTGAGGTGGTGAGGGAAGGAGATGGAGGTCCGGGGATGGGGATGGGGAATGTGGGAGGATGGAGCACGTACATGGGGATTGCGCGGATGAGAGGATGGGGTAATCGATAAAGGGAAGCGGATGTGAAATCCCAGTGGCGAAAAAGGTGTTTTTTCAGAGCGGTTGATGGCATGGTTGTTGCTGTTGGTTGCCATCTATGGACTTTTATCGCTGTATCGAGGATATATTTGTTTCTCTAAAGTTATTTCTAATTTCTACGCTTGTGTGTATGAGTATGTGTATGCCATCCTGAACGTCCCACGCTATGCTTTTGAGTAAGTTTCTCCCCGTAACGCCTGTGGAATGGCTCAGCGACGATGAAGGTACAAGTATAAGTGCTAGCGGACCGTTTCGTTCGTGGGTTCGAATCTCCATCCCGAATTCCAAGTGCTGTCGTGGATCGGATCGACGTTGATGCTGGGGCGCAGAAGACATTACCCATACTTCCACTCTCACCTCCCCTCGCTTCCCCCCATCATCCCCCTCCTCACCTTCGCATTCACAACCCCACCCACCCCAAACGCCGGCACAATCCTCCCCATCCTCGCCACCGTACTTCCCCCCCAGTCCCTGACAACCCTTGCGACTCTCTGCCTAACCCCTACACCCGGCCGATTATAAAGATCCAACCCCCACAGATGCAGCGGCGTACTGAAGATTTGTATGGCGGCCGGCGCTAAGAACTGCGCTGCGCTGGCTCTCGAGATGGTTTTTTCAGCTTCGGTGGAGAGGGGGAGAAGAGGCGCGATCAAGGGCGGGAGGTTGAAAGAGGCGAAGATGGTCATGGAGTCGCGTAGTGCGAAGAGGGCATAGCTGGCTTTCGGCACGGCGCCACTTCCCATGGCTGGAGCGCCAAAGCAGCGCGCAAAGTGTTGGTCTTTGTAAAGGCATAGGGACATATTGACTGCACTTGTGGCGAGGAATTTCGATGTCCCTGCGGTCGTGGTTTCGGGTGTTTTGTTTGAGAGGGTGGAGGAAAGGGTGTCGATCGTATTCGCGGTGAGGTAGGTGCCGAAGTAGAGGGTTGAGATTAGGGCGAAGGGGCGGGAGAAGAGGAAGGTATGGGGGCAGGTGAGGAGGGTGCCAAGAGAGTTGAGGATGGAGGACCGGAGGGTGGAGCGCGAGGAAGCATTCTCAATTATGGCACTGGAGAAGTAAGTAAGTGTCCAAAGCAATGTTTTCAGATACCTTATTGGAGGTTAGTGGAAAGTACCGGTCAATGATAGTTATTAAAGGTGCAATGAGGCCTGACGCGCAGGCGGCGGAAGTGATGTCGGAGGTGATTCGCCAGGGAAGCTCTTTAGTGTTCCACTTAACCTCTTCGAGAGTGATTAAGGATCTCGTAGGGCCTTTTCGCATTGTGACGGTGGAGTTTGGCGGACCATCAAAAGCGGGTTTGCCTTCTGTGTGACCGTGACCAACGTTTTGTGAGACGTTGCGACTCATGGTAATTCGTGTAAGGTGATGATGCTAAATCGATCCATGGAAGAAAATGAAAATATAATATGTTTAGTCCGGCTGTGCGACAGAACTTGCCGCCGATGACGGAGCTTGTACTTGTGTAAGCAGATCTACCGAGATTTCCGCTCGACCATGAGCTAAGCCAGATATAGGAATAAGGCACGCGACAGAATCTGTACATTGTTTAGGCGCTCAATCAGCTAAGATGGGGGCGATTTGTATTGTACTAACAACATTCATTCACTCCATTGTTATCTAATTCTATAAAGCTGGGTCGTCGCGTAGAAAGGAGATCTTGGTCGATGGCGGCTCTTCACCCACGATCTCCGGGATACCATTGGCATGGAATCCACCATCTGTTGTCAACTTCACAGCTCCGGCTTGGACGAGCTTCATGGCTTAGGTTAGCTAAAAAATCCAAAGATGAGAACAGGTTAGACTTACAGCCCTGCTCAAATCGTCAATCAAATCATCCGCATCCTCGATCCCGACGCACAATCTTATTATATCCTCGGGCATTGCTCTCTCTTGTCTAGTCTTCGCGTCAATGCTCGCATGACTCATTCGGCAAGGCATGCTGATCAGACTATTCACACAGCCAAAGCTGACACTGATTGCCCATAGCCGTGCTGCCTCGACTATACGCTCGCTCACAATGGTATCCCCAGTCTCAAACGAAAGCACAGCGCCAGCGCCCCGGGCCATGGAATTATGGAGTGCGTATTGTGGATGTGATTTAAGGCCAGGATATCGGACCCTGAAACCATGCGTCTCGAGGAACTCAGCTATTCTCTGTGCATTCGATTGTTGCTGTTCAAACCGAACTTTGAGCGTCTTGATACCCCGCATCAGTAGCCATGAGTCAAACGGCGCGAGACCGCAGCCAGAAGAGTTGATTGTAAAATAAAGCTTCTCTCCTAGGGTACTGTCGTTGATAGCAATTACGCCGGCCATGAGGTCATGGTGACCCGATAGGTATTTAGTACCACTCTCATAGACTATATCCGCGCCTAAATCCAGAGGATTTTGGAGAAGAGGCGAAAGCATTGTATTGTCCACCGCCACCAGGGCGCTGGGGTTTGCTTCGTGCGCGAGCTTTGAAAGAGTAGGGATGTCGCAGATTTTGATTAGAGGGTTTGTTGGACTCTCAAGGAGTACCATAGCAGTCTTTAGACCTAAGACTTGCCGTATTTTCTCGGGAGTAGTTGTGTCGACGTGGTGGACAATGATTCCGTTATTTGTTGCGAGAAACTTTAGGAGTCGATTGGTTCCCCCGTATAGGTCGTCACCCGTCACAACCTCGTCGCCTGGACGCAAGAGTCTGGTGATTACGTCTAAAGCACCCATCCCGGAGGAAACAACTAGAGCACGTTCGGCATTCATGATCTTGGCGAGATGCCTTTCGAGGTGCGTTCTCGTGGGGTTACCGGACCTTGTATAGTCATATTCGCCCGGTACACCTCCAGGTGCTTGTTTGAAAGTGGCAGACTGTAGTTAGAGAGATGTCAGCCCATGTGGAGGTTAGATTAGAAGCGAACGTTAAAACCCATGATCTTGCCCAAGACGAGCTGGAAGTTGAGTTCTTACCTGATATATGGGTGTACTGCTTGCGTTGTATTGATCGTTCCCCTCCGTAAAGACTAATTCTGTCGCAAAGGCGTACTTCTTGCCATTGCGTGGGCTCGAGGGTGCTGGTGACGGTGGCAAGTCGTGTCCGTCCAAGTCGATCTTAGAGAAGGCTTTGTTCAAGGATCTCCCTTTGGAGGGAGAAGAGCTAGATTCAGCGCCGGACATTGTGTACGAGAGACCGAGTCGGAGTTAGGATTTGGCTGCTTGAACGCGTTGTATCGGTGGTGGGCTTTTATAGTAGAGGAAATGCTGAGTGATAGGATCGATAGACTGTCAAGTAACTGTCAACGAAGACCTTGGTCATCAGGATGAATCTTTAGGAGTGGCGGCGTCTACTTGTTTGTGAGACGTGGATAGATCTCAGTGTGACTGTTCTAGGGTTCCCCAGATTTCGACTTTCACTGTACAACGTAGTACACCGCTGGGCCGCTTAGCGCGAATGACGCCATCCAAGAACAGCAACTTTAACCCTAAACTGTTAAGCGAGATGTATCGCCGGGATTCAGGAGTGATATATGATTTTCAAAGTTTTCTTTATTAGCCACTGAATACTACTTACTTAGTATTCCTGGAATTCTACTGCAAGGCTTTGCTGGCTTTGCCACTTGCTAGACTGCATCACGTTGGAGCTTTGCTGTAACACCGACAAGTCACGAACCCGGTGTTAAGTTTACACGACGCCACTCGCCCTTGCCCTTTCAACACGTCTTCCTAATTTCAACAAAGCCATATCTCGGATCCCGATCCAAACTCACAGTTCCCAGTCCCCCTCTCATATCATCCTGACGATGAACGGCTCAAGAGGTGCGCATAATGCGAAAGGACAGATGTTCGTAGCCCTTCGCCGGATGAGAAGCTTATGTCCGGAGCAATATCAGCGCCAACGACAGTCTTATTCCAGAGCTACCATACGGCATACAAAATGATTTTGCTGGTGAGGTTGAGTTCTCATGATGGCCACCAACCTGCCAATCTTCTCTGCCAATCAACGGAGTTTGAAGGAGCACCGGGCCCCAGCGACCTTGCATAACAGGGCATTGCGGGAGGTTGCCCTCAAAGATCATACGCTCATTTTCATGGGAATCCCAGGGTGTGGCTTGTAGCCCTTGACTTCAAAATCTTCAGCTTTCCATCCGTCGATTTCTCCCCTAGGCTCTCTATTAATGACGATTTCAGGGAAAGCTCTAGGTTCTCTCTCCAGCTGCACCTTCAGCGCATCGACATGATCTAGATAGACATGTGCGTCTCCCATAGTCTGTATGAATGTCCCAGGAGTCAAGTCACACACTTGAGCTAGCATATGCGTGAGAAGAGCATAAGAAGCAATGTTAAACGGAACCCCTAGGCCCATATCACATGAGCGCTGATAGAGCTGGCAGGAAAGGACGCCACGGGCTTTGGAAGTTTGGTTGCCATTAGCAATCGATGGATTCTTGCTTTGTGGGAATGAAACATAGAATTGTGCAAACATATGGCAGGGCGGCAGAGCCATCTTTTTGAGGTCTGCCGGGTTCCATGCGCTGAGTATGATTCGTCTGTCATACGGCTTGTTCTTTAGCTTGTCAATGACCTCCGCCAATTGATCGACTCCTTTGCCAGTGTAGTCTGTCTTTGCATCAACGTACTCCGCGCCAAAGTGCCTCCATTGAAAGCCATAGACAGGCCCAAGGTCTCCTACCTCTCGGTGAGAGAGACCAACGCTATCGAGGAACTCGCGGCTACCGTTGCCATCCCATATCTTAATCCCCCCGTCAGAGAGGGGGATGGAAGATGTGTTGCCAGAAATGAACCAGAGAAGTTCGGCGATCACAGCGCGAAGGAAAACACGTTTAGTAGTCAGAAGTGGCAGGATCGGCGTTGGGGGTTGTGAGGGGTCATTCGAAGGGCGGGAAAGTGAGAATCGGAGAGGTGAAGGCGCAAAGATGGATTGAGTGCCTGTACCTGTTCTGAAAGCCCATAGCTCAGTACAGTCTTGTCTGGCCGGAAGTCGAGAACAGTTTACCTATCTGGACGAAACTCGCCGTGCTCAAGAATCTCTTGTATAAGATCTAGATATTGATATTCTTCATGTGGCGATGATACATCTTGACCTTTTGTCGAAGTACCATTTGTTAAAACAGGACCGCTGGCGGAAACCTCTGTGGGTATGGGAGAGGATGCCATCGTTGATGCTAGAAGTGGATATAGAAAAAAGTTCTCGAAGACATCGGGTCGCGCGTCAATGCCTCGGAAGACGCGTTGAGGGGTGTAACTTACATCCTCCAGCTTGCCTAGCGCAACAGCATGCGAAACTGTTGTAAACTTACCTTTGCATGGATACAAATCCCCTATATTTCTTCACTCTCACCCGGTTATATCACGGCCGCTTGGGATAATTATGGCGTACCTGAGAATTTCTTGGCTTGAACTGATTCAGAAGCATAATCGAGGGGGGATCGGTGCCAGTAGTCTCAGTATCCGCTACGGACTTGAGCGTTAAGAGGGGCTTCCATGGGGAAGATTTACTTCGAACTTTAGTCGAGGGTCATAGGGTAATTCGATCCTCCTTGGTATATGCAATCTCAGGATCCTGAAGGTGTCCTAGCTAGATGCTGGTGTGTGGAACCAATTGTAACTCATTCATTAGTTTTTGCAGAAATTTCCACTTGGTAATATCGAGTGTTCCGGTATCAATATGTATGCAGCTACTTTTTATAGCTATCCAACAAAAAAAAATTGTGCTGGTGTTTCTCATTTATGGGAACCTTTGAAGAAACTCCATTGCCTAAACAGGCAAGCCCTTACACCCATCCCTCTTCATACAAAAATCGAGCCGTCAGTCTTCTTCCTGTCATTATTAGTCTGGCCAAACGTTCAGGTTCCATCTGCCGTTCCATTTTAACAGCGCGCAGCAGGAAACGAAAGGTTGAGGTGTCCGAGGTCGAAGAGTCGAAGCTTACTGTACCGGATGAGGAGTGGAGGAGCATGACCGAATGTCCGCCCAAGGCAAACTTAGGTTGCCAGGTTGGAGATGTGGAAGGATCTCAGTGTTTTATCCGACATGAATCTCCACCGCAGTGGCTCAACGGGATACCCAGTACAGTAGTAAGACTCTTTTAGCTCGGACCATCGCTATCGTCGAGTTCGCCAGAACTCTGTTGGTGGGCAGTAACAGCTTGAACTGAAAACATTGTGGCCTTATCTTAGTCACCTCAAAACGATTCTCGCAAATTGTCAGTCTAAAGCAGATACTCGTGTGGGATTTGCCATAATGCCTCATCAAACTTTCGGATCATGGTGGAAGGCAGGTTTGTTATCGCACGGTGGGCAATGACGGTGTGTACGGATTACTTGTTGAGCAACAAAAGGACAAAAGACCACCTTAGAATCGTGAACACGCTAAAACGCTCGATACCAACATCGTCCAGTCGTCTGGGAAAAAACACTAATCAACGCTATTACATGCTCCGCATCCTGTCTGGCAGTAACTAGATCAAGAGATCTGCACCGGTGCGGGTCCTGCCAACGTCTCTCCCGTCAAAGCGTTGACGTCCGCTGCCTTGTTCTGCGACGTCAAAGCCGCAAATGCAATACCTGCCAATCCATCTGGAATCGTAGTCTCCACCTTTCCGTCACCAGCAGGCTTTGCAGGGGTGTAGTTGACGACGTTCGCCTGGTTAACCCAACCGATGTAGAGGGGAGCGCTTCCGGCAGAATGGCTAACCTTGGCAGCGTCAAAGCAAAAGGTGATAAGTACTTTCGTGCCTGTCTTTTTCCCCTTGACGTCGGCTGTCAGAGGAGTGATGAGAGGGAAGTTGGGTGTGGCTTTGCAGGAGCCCGGGACGATGAATGGGTTGGCGAGGTTGAGGGCGTAGGCAGCAGAAATGCGGGTGTCGAAAGGGGCCGGGTTAGGGACGAGTTGGAGGGCTTTCTCGCGAAAGAAAGCATCGTGGCGGGCTTCGACGGCTAAGATAGATGCCGGGCCTTGTACTAATCCAGGGTCTGAGAGAGCGAGACCCGAGACCACGTTGATGACGGCGCCGATGCCGACGGAGGTGATGATATTGGAAAGCTCTAGGAACTGCTCGGCGCTATCTACAGGGAACTTGTACTTGCAAGGTTCGAAGGTGGGCTTATTGAAGTGTTTGAGAATGTTTTCTGCGGTCTGGATGTGGATGAGTTCTTGCTAAAGATGGAATCTTAGAATTAGCTGCAACGTTCCGAGCACTCATCTGAACTTGCGTTTGCAAGAACTTACAGCGTGGACCTTGGTGACAACATCAATAGTGAAATCCAGATGGCCTTTCTCGTTCCACTTAGTCAGGTTCTTTAATCCTTCCTCGAAGAAAGCGGCTTCAAGATTCTCAAGGAAATTAACACCTTGGAAGTCGGCAATAGCAGCGTCCGAGATGTTTGGTGGTGGAGGCCCGTTGGGTGGAGCACCGCCAGCAGTATCGGCTACATTGTCTGATCTACCCTGCACAGGTGCTGCAAGCACCGATGAGGCCGCTAAGAGAGCAAAGGAAGCGATGGCTACCGAGTGCATGATGTTGACGGTTTGAACTTGGGAGCTGGTTGTTGAAAGCTGTGAGCTTGAAGATGAAAAATGTCTGTGCGAAAGAAAGAAAGATTACAGCTGTAGTTGGAATCTTGATTAAAAGAGGGGATCTAGGAAGGAAGAGAGAGTATGATATACAAAGGAAAATGCTCGTAAGTGTATCAGAAGGTTATAGGAAGTGAAGAGTGAAGAAGTAAACAAAACATTCACATCGGATTGCCATTCTTATATGCATTGATTCACAGCTACAGTCAACAACCACTGTCTAAAATGAGCACAGTCAGAGCTTGTGTTAGTAGTCACCAAAAGTGAACAGAATAAGTATAGGCCATCGATTCCGTAGTCACTCAGTGTTAGCTATTTCTATTCTCATATTCTCACTTTGGATTGCGATGGAGTGAAACACGGGAGACATCAAAACCGAACGGGCGCACGCAAAATGGTTAGGCGCAGCGACACAGCGCTAAGAGACCTTTCTTACCTACCTTACCTTAGGCAAACGTGCCCTCGTGCATTGGAGCCACCTCACAGGAACACAATTGGATGTCTTCCAATCATAGACCCATAGGGTTGGAATGAGGAATCATGAGTGGTGTTGCCAGAGAGGCGCAGTCAACCACAGCAAACAAAGATAGAGATAGAGTTAAAGACTTTGTCTTAGGGCGCAGCAGTCTCAGCGTAGCTAGCGCTTACCGACAGCAGCACTTCGATTGGATTATTCGTGCCATCAATAGAACGGACGATGCTCTCCGATGCCTGTGGCTGCTTGGTCTACCAGCAACAAAAATGTGGCCTCTACTGCACAAAGAAGCTGCAACGTTCCTTAGTCGAGTCAAAAGGCCGTTTGCTAAAAAAAACCTCATCAGATGCTTGGGAGTTTTTGCGACAGCTGGGGGACTGCAAAGTGCTTCCTGCTCTTCTTCTCTTGACATTTTGGAAGGTTTGTAAGATGCGGGTTCGTACGAGGGGAGAGTTCGCGCCTGCTGATAAGGAAAAAGGCATAAAGACCAGGTCACAGGAAATCCAAATCTATCAAGCCCTTAAACACTCTTCGCTTCATTCACCCTGAGCTCTTTTACATTCATCCAGAGATGATTCTTGGCCAGTTTGTGACCGACCATAACGAACTACAACGGCGCCGCAAGTATCTTTCTAGTGCTGACCAACAGTCTGGCACCTAGATTATGGAGTTTTGGGGCTACCAGAGAGCAACGCTGGAGTGCCGTGGGTCGCCTCATAGTGAGCCGTAAAAGTAAGCCTTCTCATCTTATCGGATTTGCAACGCAAGACAGCTTCGAAAGACTTTCGCCAATGCGGACTCCGGGTCCTTATAATCCATACGGCCCATTTGAAAGAACGTCATAGAGCGAATGCACGGCGCCGTCAGTTGCAGCACCACAACCTAGCCCTGTATATCGACCTTCACCCACACTTTCATCTTGAGATTCCAGGATTAGGCACCGTTCCAGCTGTGCCCTAGCCGGGATATATCCGTAGATCATCAAGTCCTCCCAGCAGATGTAGTTTATTGTCAGTTGAGAGAGTAACCTTGAAAACGGCATTGCGCTAAGTTATGAAGAAGAGGATGGATCAGTCATCGAAAAACTTCATATCGAAAGGTTGTAATGAAAGTACATTGATATATGAATATGTAATAGTTTCTGGCACTACTTATCCAGCAATGGCTCGCTTGCCAGCGTTCTTAAGAGCTATTAAAAAGCATATAAATGTGTAGTAACCGTAAGTGAAAACATGTTAGAAATATATCTGCAAAGCTGAATATCTCCTGCCTGGGAGACTGTTTTGGGCCCACAAGTAAGCGTTGCCATTATACCATACCCCAGAGGGGACGAGGCAAGTCTGCACCAGAAGAGAGAGGCCTGCTGGTTGACTCTACTCTCTTGATTCCAACATATGCCTCTCGTCTTGCCGGATCGCCCACGGTAACAGACCAGGTACGGAGACCATAGTAGGTTGCTATGGAGTGAACAAGCCAACGCCTTGAAGCTATTAGTTTAAAGGGTTACTCTGAACATCAGACGAGAGAAAACGTACCCAAAACTTGCTCCGTGATCGTCCACCAAACTGTCAAAGACTAGCTTGTCCCTCTTTATGTCTTCCTCTTCCACACCCTTAGAAAGTGGAGATGCTGGCATGTCATTCATTTGCCCGTTACGGCCGACAAAGACAATCTCCTCATCTTCAGAGTCCAGATCGTGCAACCCTTGCTGCTCAAGCTTTGTAGCCTTTTCCTCCCATTTCTTGACAAACGTCCTCACCTCTTCTTCAAGATCTTGCAGCAGGCCTTTCGCGGCCTTGGCCCTCTTGAGCTTCTGCTTAAGCTCTTTCGCTACTTTGCCATGGCTTTCTTCCTCCGTTGTTGGTCTTTTTACCGCCTCCCGTCTCTTCTTCTCCGCCTCGTTCCTGGCAGCTAGGTTTGCATCCCAAAGCGGCGCAAGATAGTATGGCACAGGCTTCCTAGAGTAAGTGGGGTGCACCTCCCAATCGATTGGAAGAGGTGGTTGGGCCCAAGGGTTGTTCAGGAGACGATCTGTGGTAGCCCAAACCGTCAACATTACATCACCCGGCTTGACTACCTCATACGCGACGCCATCCGAGTACTGAGGAAGAAGGTAGACCAACCATTCTCCCATCTCTGACGCCGGCGACTTCCTTCCTTGCCCTTCAGAAGGGCTTCACGTCGCTTGAGGCTATCGCGCCGCAGAGGCTCGCGGCGGGGGCGATTGACAGGTAGGTCATCGTTAGCAATTTGATCTCCGATGCGGTGTTCATCAAGGGGGATAGTTTGGGAAGCTGAAGTGCCTCGAACGCCACTTGAAGTTGCCAGCGAGACGGCATGCAACGACTGGGTCGCCTGTTCCGTCCAAGCTTCTATACTGATCGGTTGAGGATCGCTTTGCGCGTAGGCGCTGGTTTTGGGATAAATTGCCATGATGGCTAACTCCTGCAGGTAGACGAATGGGAGCTGGAGGGGACTGGGCGAGCTTTGGCTTCTGGAGTGTACAAGAGATTGGGGGTTTGTCTTTGTTAAGGGCCTTCTCATTCCTATTACTGGCCTGATGACAGGACCAAAAGGGGGCGTACCTACTTACGTCTGTGAGGAGTGATGGAGTCATCCCCGTATCTAGAAATCCCAGCCAATGAGGCACGCTAATTTCTCCACGCATGTCTGAATCCGGCTGGCAACGTGACTCAGATTCACCATTGATTGTATTCTAAAGGACGCATCTAACAAATGCAAAATTTGATGACTATGAAACTATCATACGATAATCGTCTAAAAGAGCAGGCATGACTGTCTATCAAAATACTTTCTACTTCCAGCGTTATAACAAGCTGTCATGGCTATCTGGGCCTCGGCCTTTAGCCTAGCGTCGCAGGATGACTACTCTATGACCATGGCACGCATGGCTGCCTGTGACACTTCCATTATCGAGCTCTGGAAGGAACACTGCTACAGCCACTTGCACCATCGTCCTTAGCTATTTCCCTCGTAGCTGAACACCACATCACCGCCCAGGATGAAGTACTGTTCGCTCCTAGCAGGTCTGCTCACCACAACGGCGACAGCGCTATCTATTGCTCAATCTGGCCAAGCTGTTCTCGGTGAAGCTGCTGAAGCTGAAAGGTATCTCATTGAATTAGGGCCGGGTAACACAAGATGGATCACCGAAGACGAGAAGTGGGCATTGAGACGGGTAAGCCAGGCCGGGTCGAAGTCATCGTTGCTTTTAGGCTTTATGGCTTTCCTTTATTCCGTTAATATGCTAAATTATCCATAGGATGGTATCAACTTTATGGATATCACAGACACCCCCGATCTAGGCGCGCTGATATATGCGGAGGCTGCAAAGAGAACCACTGTGACATACCCGAAGAAGGCTGCGTACAACAAAACGCTTAGCCCGCTGATGAAAGACTTGTCGAAGAAAAATATGCATAAGAACTTGGAGAAATTTACGTCTTTCCATACTAGATACTACAAGTCGACGTACGGCGCGGAGTCGTCCGCCTGGCTTTATGGCAAGGTCAACGCAACCATCCATGATTCAGGAGCAGGCAAATACGGGGCTCACGTCAAATCTTTCGAACATCCCTGGGGCCAAAGTAGCGTTATTGCGACCATTCCAGGGCGAAGTAACAAGACCGTCGTCATTGGCGCGCATCAAGATAGCATTAATCTCTTTTTGCCTTCAATTCTCGCAGCTCCTGGCGCAGACGACGATGGTAGCGGCACCGTAACTATCCTCGAAGCTCTTCGCGTTTTGCTTGAGTCAGAAGAAATTGTTAGAGGCAATGCGTCTAATACCATTGAGTTTCACTGGTACTCTGCAGAAGAAGGCGGATTACTGGGAAGTCAGGCTATCTTCTCTGCGTATGAGAAGCAAGGCAGAGACGTCAAAGCTATGCTACAGCAAGACATGACGGGTTATGTCCAGAAGACCGTTGATGCTGGGGAACCGGTCAGTGTTGGTGTAATTACCGATTATGTGAACCCAGCCCTTACCGAATTTATCAAAGAAGTTATAACAGAGGTGAGACCTTGGTTCGCCGTGAATGGTGATTCTTGCTGACAGGTACCAGTATTGCGACATACCGTACGTTCTGACGAAATGCGGATATGCTTGTTCGGATCATGCTTCTGCTTCGAAAGCGGGCTATCCTTCAGCTTTTGTTATTGAGTCCGATTTCAAGTACTCAGATAACAAGATCCACACCACGGAAGACAAGCTCGAGTACTTGGATTTTGACCACATGTTGCAGCATGCGAGGCTGACCTTGGGTCTGGTGTACGAGTTAGCCTTTGCCAAATTTGATTAGAGCTGCACTGTCCGAGATTTACAATTTACTACTATGGAATCGTTGTATATTTAGCATAGAGGTGTCTAGACTGGCAACGTGATCACTACACGATAGCGACTGCCTTCTGGGTGCGATTCTGCAGGTTCCTCTTTCCTCATGAAAAATTTAAAAGGCGCTCAATATTAGCCGATTTTCTGCTCTCCCTCAATACCATTATCCTTCTCAAAACCGGCCTGGTGAGAGCGGCGATCCCCAGGCTCGCTGTGTACTTCGCGAACGTTGGGTTTGCGACTCTTCAGCGATTGATAACTTATAGTCCCCACACGTCGCAACCCGTCTTGTGCAGGAAACCACTGCAACCTCAAGGCCGTCACTCCTCCTCTACGTCTCTTGCAACAACCAGCCCAGAACGATCTCTCTATTGTACTGTGGAGAACCTCTTGAGGACTTGGATTTGGGTCTGCTCCCCAACAGACAGCGACATGGAAAGGACGTCGACTTTCCGAAGGGTGCAAACATACAACCCCTTCCTGAAGCGCGAGCAATATGACAAACGCTCTCTGAATGTCTACAGAGCACTCACAATCCTAAGTTGGCTTATGGTACTAGCGCTTAGTATTCTGAATTGCTTTGGAGGCCCCTGGAATCAAGCTACCATATGGCAACAGAACAGGGCCCGTCCGACGCCATTCTCTCTCGATCCACTCCTCACAAACATATATTGGTACGCCCCAGGTACGTCTGAGATAGCCTGAACTGATCAAAGCTGCATAGGATTGCTCTCCTAGTCCTTCAAGCGGGCTACATTTGGCACCTCTTCTCGAGTAACATGGATTGGGCCAACGCGGCAGCGAATGTCGGTAGCCACTTCATCGTCAACAACCTCTTTCAATCAGCCTTCGTCATGCTGTGGGTCAATTCTCAATTCTGGATCGCTGAGATCATGGTGGTCATGAATTTTCTCAACCTGACAATCCTGTACTTCCGTCACCGGGCCACACCTCCATGTAAGCATATTTCGGGTCAACCCTCCCTTGGTTTACTGGCACGCAAAGTTCGTCTCATGTAGATAATCGGTAGACATGTTTCAAGACCTATCGTTCTGCCACGAAAGGGAAATGCTGATCCCGAATCTCACAGTCATTCACATCCCCGTAAGCTCTGGGCCACTGGCTTGGACCTTCGTGGCGATGCTATCTAATGGGGCTGCTATGGTCAATGCGTGTGACGTAGCTGCGAAAGTCATTGCAAATGTAGCCGTTTGGTCAATCTTGGGATACGGGTTGTACTTCTTAGTCATTTTCGGTGATTATACCATTGGGTTTGAGATGTCGTGGCTCTCGCTCGGTATGAATTGTCTTGGTGTTCTGCTCTCAGTATGAATTTCTGGCTCATAGCAAGAAATCTAGCACTCGCTGTCCACCAACTGAATATCAAGACCATTGCTCTTCAGTGGATCTTCGCTTTCGCTGTTATGTCGATCCTTATGGTGGTTTCGCTTGCGGTTTCGATTCCGGCCATGTTTGGCAAGGAGTTGACCTTCCGGCGCGAAGGTTCCGTTACGAGTTGGGACAGCGAACGGCAGCCCTTGCTCAGCGATGACGAATAGGAGCGAAGGGAGGAGATGGGTGCTTGGAGTACTTGAGATCAGTACTGCAATGACCTATATAGCGGAGGCTGGAATCAAGGAAACAAATGAAACATCCTGAGAGAGGGGAAGGGCACTCTCGTTTGCTTTCCTTTGTTTCGGAACATTGATACCCTAGACTTCCGATACCTTTACATACTCCCTTGTGGAGGCTGCTGCCATCCCACAAACCTTCGCCAACACTGACGTACCGAACTTCTCTAGAGACAAGCTCAGTCTATGGTCCCTACTGTACCTTGGTCATGCCCACCATTGTTGTCTTGAACTGAAAAGGCCACGCACGTGCCAAGATAATTCCAGATCACATAATCTAAACCTTAAACCCGAGCTTTTCTTGCCTCAGGTTCTCATGACTACCATCCAAATCAGAGAAACGCGTCCAATTGGCACTGTAAGTCATCCACTCATCTTATTACCTTGATTTCTTAGTAAAGTGAGAAACATAAAATTAACTGTCATTGTCGCTCTTCGACCGCGTCTGACTAGACTGGAAGAGTGCACTCCTGTTGTGTACGCATTGGTCTGCCAGTCTTTGTTTGCCACTACCCATATCTCCTTTCCAGACTTACTAACATAAGGTACCTTCGATATCAAGCCCGAATTCAAAAAGGGCACGTGCTCATTTAGTATTAGCACCAACGGCAGCAACTTGAGAGAGAGCAACGGCAGCCTTTCCAACCCGAACGATTGCGCTATGCCAGATGGAGAACTTCCCCCCCCTACATGAGAATAAACATATACTGTAGCTCCTCGGTTTCTGGGTTGACTCCGCCCAAACCGAGACGTAAATGCCGCCCAGACCATTCCCCTTTCCTTTCTGCGTCGGCGTGGATGCTTGTCGATCTACACGTATACTCAAAATCTTGGAAGACGGAGACCAGTTTAACCAATGGGCGAGAAAGGTTTTCACGCGATTGGAGTGGCCCTCGATTTACAGAAGGGTCAATATGACTTGCGAACGCACGCAAGGGCAAGCCTCAAGCGAGCTCACATCTGAGCCCAAGTTATTGTTACCCAATGTTTCGGAGCAGATTCCATCACGTTTGAATGACCAATCAGACCCTCGCCTTGTTTCCCCTCTGATCACTAGCTTGGCACGGTTTTTATCAGGAAGGTAAGAACACTGCTTCTAACATCTACCTTATGGTACAACCGTCCGGAAATCACTAATCTCAATACTCCAGATGGGCCGCGAAAGAAGCTGCGATCAAAGCACACCGTCACCGCAAACTCTACTTCAGGGATATATCCATCGTTCCGCCCGTTACGCCACCGGGTACACTGTCCGAACCGAGCCCCAGCCCGGGGCCTAAGCCTTTCTTACTTGTCGACCCAGTGCCGCAATATGTCCTAATGGATCCCCAGGTGGCCGTGTCACGGGGACTAATGGGGTATTCATCAGAAAGACCAGATGGAGCCATGCCAGCAGGATCCTCACAGACAGTTTCTGGACAGTTGGTCGATGGTACCTTCATACCCGGACGAGGTCCGGGTACGAAGGGCTTTGTTTTGAGGAAACGACTCGTCAAGATGGAGGATAGGCAGATGGCCGAGTTGAGTATTAGTCATGATGGGCCTTATGTCATCGCGGTTTGCATAGCTGTGGATGAAGAGGTCAAGGGATCTGAAAGCCCGCTTTACCTTGCCGACGTTGGCTCTGGAGACGCTATGCATGAGCCGGTGTGGGGCGACAGAGGATGGCTTCCAGGACCACTCCATGAACAAGAAGCAACGTCAAACCCCAACAGTCCACCACCTTCGAGAAGCCCACCTTCAAGGAGCCCAAGTATTAATGAAATCTTTGCGTCTTTCGATTGAGACAGTCTTCCTCCCATACGTGGCGAGAAGCGGCCCCTTTTTTAGCTTTTCGGCCACAGGATCGATGTTCCTATCTGTTGTATTAAATAATACATGATTCATTCAATGAAACTTCGGATCAAAGCTACTAGTGACCAGTTCATAATATCTCTGAACTATTCTAACCATGTATAAGGTTCGTAGTCAGCATCACGTACAGGTGACTCCCGTAGCTGGCCTTGCATAAGTGTATAGGAGAGAAAGTCACTGGAACCGTCCTCGTAATGAAGATATCTCACTGTTTTCGGCTCAGCTATATAAAACCTCGCTGAGATGGCAGAGAAGTCTCGTATGGTGTTGCCGACTAGCGTCTACATATCGTGTGGTATACTAGGGGTGATGCCCGTAAGAAACATGAGCTGAAAGATCAGAGGGGACAAAATGAGGAGAGAAAGTTCAAGAAATTATATTTTTTTACTCAGACTCCGAAACAACGCAAGGATCGCTGGCGCAATGGTAGCGCGTGTCTCTCCTACTGCTGCCTAAGGTGCTGCTGCTACGGTCAAAGACAAGGTTGAGGGTTCGAGTCGTGAGTAGCAATTAAAATTTTAAATTTGGGGCTATTGGACTAATCATTTGATAGCCTTGTGATTCGACTAGATTTTTTGGGATCTCTTCACTTACGAGTCTATCTTACGAGAAGTACAGAGCTGATGGACAATATCTCAAGTTTTGTGGGTCAAAATGGGTATTTGCCGAGAATATCCGAATTTCGGTTATATTAGACGAAACCAAATTTTCAACATTATGAACGACGTCAGCGACGGACTGATGAGTCCGCTGATTGTAAGAATCACTATTTCATCCTTTATAAAACCCTTTAGGTTTTCTATCTTGCTCTACTACATGTTATAGGTTAAATTCAGGGTTTGCTCAATTTTAACCGAAATCTTCTCTACATCGAGGTTTAGAAAACTCAATCCTACAAATATCTCCATAACGTTGTCCTATTCCCCCTAGATGTCACTTTTATACCCCAAACTAAATTATGCCGTACTCTCATCACAGTCACTCCGGCGAGTTCTGCGGTCATGCAACAAACACGCTGGAAGAGGTGGTTAAAAATGCCATTGAGAAGAAGATGGAAGTTTTCGCGTTGACAGAGCACATGCCTCGCGAAGAAGATGATCTCTACCCTGAAGAGGTGATTTGAATCAACTTTGACGGTTCGGTGTGCTCATCATTATATCTAGATCACTACTTCGCAGACGGAAGCTAAACTAGCAAAGCTATTCCATGACTATGTTCAAGAGGCGACCCGAATGAAGAAACTATACGCCGCTGAGATCAAGATTCTTGTTGGCTTCGAGATAGATTGGATCCGGCCTTCCTCAAAAGCGTTTATCGAAGACTTGCTGCAAAAATACCAATTCGACCTTTTTGTTGGCTCAGTCCACCACGTGCACGCCATTCCCATCGACTATGATCACAACCTGTACACCAAAGCTTGTGAAATATCCGAAGGTAGCGAGGAAAAACTTGCTGAAGATTACTTTGATTCGCACTACCAGATGCTACAAGCATTAAAGCCACCTATTGTGGGTCATTTTGATTTGATCCGGTTGAAAAGCAGTGAGCCAAACACCAGTCTCACGCGGTGGAAACGTGTTTGGCAAAAGATATTGAGAAACCTTGACTATATAGCGGGATATGGAGGTATCATTGAGCTAAGTTCGGCTGCCGTGAGAAAAGGCTTGGACGCCCCTTACCCTGAGGGGGAGATTTGTAAGGTTAGTTGGGCTCCTCGTGATACAAGTCGTTCGGCTGCTGAACATAAGCGAAGGCTTTCCTCGCAAAGGGAGGGCATTTCACTCTTTCCGATGACTCTCACGGCGTCGATCAAGTGGGCACATATTACCGTGAGGTTCTAGAGTTCGCAGAGAAGAATAATATTATCACCATCACATACTTTGAAAACTCTCGGATTTCCAAAGATGACCGATTTCCCAGGATTTCGACGCACACAGCCACCGTCACCGATTTGAAGAATCACGCATTCTTTGGATAAACCTCAGTCTTGGGGTTATAGAGAAGAGGGTAACGATGTTGCTCTAAAGGGACCATGCAGTCCAAGTCAGAATATCCGATGTCAATAACTTCGCACAACAGATTGTTCTATATCTCGATGCCCAAAACTCCAAACCACCTTACGCATTGGATATTGTGGCCACGACTCGAAAAGTATTGCGTTATCGCTTCGGGGATGCTTACGGTTTGCTCTGTTACTGAGAAGAGCGGATAACCTGGTAGGAGTACATAGCAAGACTGATTACATGTCACTCAGCACAGGCAAGCCGAGGCGGCTTCAGAGGCCATGCATCAGTGTCAACCACCGTGCGAAGAAAAGCTTATCGAAGCGAATCGACGCTGAAGGTTTTACTACCTACCTTTACTTGAAACGGGCTCCTCCGCACGCTATGGCTCAACCACTACATCTGGTTAAGCATCATGCAACTCCAGCCACGAGCTCCGACGCTTAGGCTAATCCGACTCTATGGGCGAATGGTGGCATCCGACCAGGGACTTGGACTTGACTCGAATTGGAAGTTATGGCCTTAATCCCTAATCCAAGATTTCCAGCGCCAAGCAGATATGGAAAGAGGTCGGCATCTGCAGGTGGCTAAGAACTGTCAGGCCAGATTGAGATCAATGCGGCAACCCCACGTTTTCTTGCAGTAGTGTGGCATGGCCGTAGTTGTTGAGCATGCCTTTTGCAATGCCAACACATCGAAGTGATCTTGCTCTGATTACTTGATGAAAGAGTAACATTGGCGAGTGTCGGCACTGCAGCCTCATCGGTCATTCATCATGCATCATTTATCTAGGTTCAGAACACTATGCTGGCCGGATCTCTAGGGTTCTGTTTCCGGGGAAGCTTGGGGCTGGTGAGGGGGAGGTGCAGCGGAAGGAAGTGGCTGCAGAGTGTCTGCACACATGCCGTATGCGCATACCTGGAAGGTGTAAAGAGATTGGAAGGCCATGGTGATCTGTAGGGTCTCAGGTTATACAGCATGGGTTGATGGGTACTCACGTACGGAGTACTGTAATTGCGCCACACATGTCGATTTCTTTCGGAAGATCAAAACATCTAAACTATTCGTGAAGTTGGCAGCCGGCTAGGGTAGTTTATGTGCCGGAGAGGTGCCCGATGAGGGTCCATTTGATATGCTTCGACTAAGGTAGGCGTTGAAGAACATGCCGGTTCTGGATAGGTTAAGTCGGTACTTAAAGAAGCCCAGGGGATCTGCTTCTTTCGGCTGTAGAGTAACCGTCAAAAAGTTAGGGCTAGAGCTTGCGTTCTCGCTCAGGCCATCCATCACCTGCAGAAAAGAATCAGAATAAATTAACCACGACCAGTCCACGACACCACCAGAGGATCCCAATCCATACCCTCGGTGCGGCCTAAAGCAAGCCAAAAGGTTACCATCCAAGCATCCACCTATGAACTGACGGATATCCGTATCGCCACCAGAATCAAGAAAGTTATAAGATCGGTAGTGGATGATACCTTCTTGGCATCTCAACTGAGGTGGTAAGGTACTCACTCACTGTACGGAGTACTTTTCCCGTCTGGCCTTTCCCTTTCTTTAGCTCGGAGCGATGTGGGCTGTAGGACCTGATTACTCTTTCCAACCAACACTAACTACTACTTACTACCTTACTTACTACTTACTACCTTACTCGATTGCTAAAGTTCTCCGTAAGCTTCTTCCTACCTCCGTACGGAATACTGCGTACGATAGAAAGTATCCGTCGAGGCAGCCCCCAAGCTTGGACTGGAAGCTTGCATTAATCCGAGCGATGGATGGCGTGGCTGTTGAGCGAACCAGAAGGGCCTCTGGTCCGATCATTGGCCAAGGCTATTCATCCATACTATCATACTACTTTACTATCTACCCTACCTACCTGCTCAACTTAGGGAAATGGAATCCGCGCGGGAAAAGCATCAACCCATTCACCCATTTCCTTTAATCAAATTAAATCATAAATCACACACGTACTCTATCCCCCCCCCCCCCCACTTGCTACCGGACCATGACACACTCCAGGGCATTCGCCTTCACTTCCATGTTCGAGCTGCATTCATCGAAACCTGCCGTTTCCCTCCCCACCCTCCTCCCTCCTCCCATGCTAGCTTCAACCCTCGAAGCACAAAAGTCGACTATCCGTTGCGTACCTGAACATCTTCCTCGACTGTCTCCCGTGCCCTCAACCAACTAACACCCACCGGTTACGGCACATCACCCAAGACCTGTCAACATTCGCAATGGGAGTCACGAGGGAGATTCTCAAGGAAGGTAACGGCTCCGACAAGCCCAAGAAGGGGGATGAAGTCTCCATCGAGTACACTGGCAACCTCTACGACGAAGCAGCAAGCGACCACCATAGAGGCAAGCAGTAAGCGTCTTGCTGATCTACGCCTTTTCCGTCTTCATTTGACCCTAATTCGTGTCTCCCAGATTCGACTCTTCCATAGGCCGCGGGGATGGATTGTTCAGGACAAAGATTGGCGTTGGCAAGGTTATTCGAGGTGCGTAGATCCATAAGATTCCTGCATACTATCACCGGCGGCAGCTAGCTGACCGACATAAGGTTGGGACGAGGGGGTGACGGAGATGAGCTTGGGCGAGAAGAGCGTTTTGACCATCTCAGGGTATGACGTTCCCCAACCCTGGCCTCAAAGAGCCAGAACATGGCAATTGCCTACCCAGAACAAGGCTGATCGTTGTTGTGTCACGCAGAGACTATGCATACGGCGAACAGTAAGTTCACAACCTTCACGACATAGCTCGGGGCCGCCAATATACCGTGTCGGCACTATTGGGGGCCCACGTCATTGCACAAATTACTGACTAGGATTCGTCTTGTTCGATAGAGGCTTTTATAACCTCATCCCGCCGAATTCCAGCCTGGTCTTGTAAGTCCCTCTTCTACGAGCAAGTGGATTACATCTCATATCCTCATACTCTGACCGGGCCTTCACTATCCTCCATTGGCACACACTTCGTTTCCAGTTCTCGCATCGGAGCAGCATTCCTACTCTATATGTAACCCAACGGCTTCGACGTCTTCTCTACCCTCGTCGCCACAGTATATCACTCACCATATCTGTTGATGCTGACGTATGTTACAATCTAGTGTGGTTGAGCTCAAGGCCATCAACAACAAACAGGCCTAGATACGGGCGACTCTGAACAACAGGTGCCCCCGACTCAATTATCAGGCTCTCATTCGGAGCTAGAGGGTGTTTCGGTCTGCATTTGGTCTTACGTGCGATTTGCTGTGCTTCTGTACCAGGACCAGCACGCGCTGTCAAGATCTCATTTGTCCAGCTACGGTTGAAACCTTCCTTCAAAAGTACTGAATGTCTGAACTGGCTTTAGTTAGGGGACATTTGGCTTTTTTTTATGAATAAATGGCTTACGACAATGGTTGGATTTTCCGTGAATGACCAGCCGTCCCAACGCTGTGCTTCCAACGGACCGTCCTTGCCCCTATCATGTTCCGCGCGAAACTGGACCACGAGAATGTGTCGCTACATTTTACGGAAGGCTCAGGAAAGCCCTAACTTGAGCTTTCCCGGGCTTTCTATTCCAATACACTGTCGGTGCTCTCAGTACCTGCTCCAGAATATGTGCAAAGCATTCGTCTCCAGAATCCATCAACCGCCATCAACTTCCACACCTTCGAACTGGGGCTCACCCCGAGTCACCTCCATTTCTCCTAATCTGACAACCAAGCACCCACCTTCCGGCACCCGTGCATCTATAGCTTAGATTCCCAAGACCCTCTGCTCCAATCCTTCACTGTGCTTGATCTTTCTCAGGGAGCACCTTTGCTAACAACAACCAACACCTCCTAAACATCTTCTCGTGTTCAATCCATACCCTGCCATCATCGCATCGCTTTATTTGGCGGTCTTGACGCAGCAGCACAAACACGTCATATTTAATATATGCTATTTAAAAATTATCACCTATAACTTCGTTTTAAATTTAAACTTGGTTTTCAACTTCATTTAGGTATGTAAAATTAATTTTAAATAAAGCGTCAAAAATCTGTAGTTCCTATTGTTGAAGATATTGTAACAATAGAATTCCAAAGATTTTATTTTAGAGTCTACCTATGGACAGTTTTACTTTTCTAGTACCGTAGTATATTTTATAGCCACTATTGGTGCTATGTTTACTACTTTATATTCAGTTAAAATTCTCACACGAATCCGTACCTCTGACACGCACAACATTCAAAGTCCCTCGCTGTTTTCCAGTAACATCCAAGTCCCTCGTTACAGTAACACTGAAATCGTTCCAAGGGAGTTTGTATGTGGACAAAGCCCTACGAAAGAAAAACATGCTCACCTACCTTATCTTACATGACAAAGCAAGATTTTTCCCCAGCTCCAACAACCATAAAAATCCCCAAAAAACAAACCCCCCCCCATTCTATAAGTCCACGCTCTTTCACACACACACATGAAAAACTCCCAGATATCCCCACCCTTTTTTCAGCTCTCAACCCCCCCTCTTCTTTACCATCTACAAAAAAAACCCCTTCTAAATATAATCGAAAGAAAGAAATTAACAAAAAAAAAAACCCGGCAAAATCCCAATTTGTCCCGCGCATATGTATAAATACTGTTGTACTGTTCCCC